>ERZ780167.23-NODE-23-length-130718-cov-5.181911_pt1 | contig 130718 bp, 114 predicted proteins | sample MGYA00510982_ERZ780167 | MGnify/ENA primary metagenome ERZ780167 (study PRJEB29588, sample SAMEA2146107) | human gut metagenome | biome: human gut; feature: human-associated habitat; material: faeces | place: Denmark | collected 2008/2010 ... | reverse complement strand
GCCGGCAGCAGTGGCACAGCCGGTGCAGCCCGCTGCACCCCAGCAGCTTCCAGTAAAAAATACTACCGAGAGCCCGCAGAGTATTCTAAACAATACGGATAAGATGGCACAGTTCACAGAACTGATGACCGAGATAGTGGGAAAAGCGCTTGCCGCCAACAATGAAGAACTGGGGCAGAGCATCAGCGAGGAGGTAGGAAAACAGGTGATCAAGGAGATGAATTACCTCATGCGGGAACGGGAAGAGGCAGAGGAGGACCGCTTCCGCAGACTGGATGCTGCGATTCGTGGAAACATCCGCAAAAAGGACGAACAGAAAGAAAAGAAACTCTGGAAAAAGAAAAAGCCGTCACAAGCGTGACGGCTTTTGGCTATGTACGAAAGATTAACCCTCGCTGATAGCTCCTGTAGGACAAACTCCTGCACATGTTCCGCAGCTAACGCAGGAACCTGCATCGATTACGAACTGGCTGTCTCCCTGAGAAATAGCTCCTACTGGACATTCCGGCTCGCATGTTCCACAGCTTACACAAGAATCAGAAATAACGTATGCCATTTTAAATTCCCTCCTTAATTTGTAATCAAAACCCGGCTACCCTTATAGATAACCTTTAAGACATTCTAATACAAAAATACACGGCTTTCAAGTCAAAAAAGCCGTGTACTTAAATTAGCACATAATGCTGTTACGAAATATATTCCATGCTGGAGCTTCTGCTAGAATGTTGAAAAATGATACAGTGTCTTGGAACGGAACGGCTCATCCGGTGTCAGCACGATGCTCGGGAAATTGTCATGGTTGATCGCGTCCGGAAAATGCTGTGTCTCGAGACACACGCTCGTATGGCAGGCATATTGTGTACCGTTCTTGCCGGTGACCTCGATCGGCTGGTTTGCCACATACAGCTGCATACCCGGCTGATCGGTAAAGCATGTCATGCGGATACCGCTCTCCTTTGACTGGAGAACCGCTGCCTCACGGAATCCGGTGCCATTGATGACGAAATTGTGATCGTAGGTGCCGAACTTGTGATACTGCTCGTAGTCGGAATCCATCAGTTTTCCGATGGTGTGCATGGAGCGGAAATCAAACGGCGTTCCCTCTACCGGAAGGAATCTGCCGGTCGGTGCCTGTGAGTCATCGAGCTCTGTGATCTGATCGGCGTCAATGAAAAGCTCGTGGGATAAAACCTCACTGGAGCCTTCACCGTTCAGATTGAAATAGCCGTGGCTGGTAACGTTTAACAGCGTATCCGCATCCGTGGAAGCTTCGTAGAGAAGGGACAGCTCATTGTCCTCCGACCAGCCGTAGGTTACGGAAAGTGTGAGATTGCCCGGATAACCTTCCTCGCCGTCGTAGGAATTCATGGTTAAAATGAGTTTGTCATCCTTGATCTTTGCGTCCCAGGGCTTGGAAGCGTAGCCGATCAGTCCGCCGTGCAGATGGTTGGAGCCGTTGTTGATGGCAAGCTGGTATTCCTTGCCATCCAGACAGAAATGACCGTCCTTGATACGATTGGCAACACGGCCGACAACTGCGCCGAGGCTGGCGTTGTCGCGCGCGTAATCTTCCATGGAATCGAAACCGAGGCAGACGTCCGTCATTTTTCCGTCGCGGTCTGGAACCACGATCTTTACGAGACGGCAGCCGAAATTGATGACTTCCACATAAGCGCCGTTTGCGTTCTCCATATGGTATATATAAATATTTTCTCCTGTGTTTAATGTGCCAAAATCTGACTTTGTAATCTTCATAGGAAACTCCTTTCCATTTATATCAGGACAAACCTAACGCAGATAATTATGCCACATTTGCAAAAACATGGCAAGTGAATTGCCCTATTTTCGGAAGAATGCCCATAGCGGGCGAAATGTCAAACTTGCCTAAATCGTGAAATTATGCAATAATGTTCACGAAAGCGAAGCGGTCATGCACGCACTGTAAAGCAGGTCAGGAGACAGTGCATATGACGGCCGCAAAGGCACAACAATTGAGAGGCGAATAATATGCAGACAAAGGTTGTTAAGATAGATTCTGCGAATATAGACGATGCAGCCATGAAAGAGGCGTGTGATCTGATCCGCGCGGGAGAGCTGGTGGCATTTCCGACGGAGACGGTATACGGACTGGGGGCGGATGCGCTGCACCCGGAGGCATCGAAAAAGATTTATGCGGCGAAGGGAAGACCTTCGGACAATCCGCTGATTGTACATATTTCAAAGTTTGAAGATCTGGTATCGATCGCGAGGGAGGTACCGCCGCAGGCGAAGAAGCTTGCGGACGCGTTCTGGCCGGGACCGCTTACCATGATCGTATGGAAAAATGACAGAGTCCCTTATGAGACCACGGGCGGGATGGATACCGTGGCAATCCGTATGCCGAAGCATCCGGTAGCGCTCCGGCTGATCGAGGGGAGCGGATGCCTGATTGCAGCACCAAGCGCTAACACATCCGGCAAGCCGAGCCCTACCGAGGCGTCCCACGTGGCGCTTGATATGGACGGCAGAATACCGATGATTCTGGACGGAGGGCCGGTCGGCATCGGGATCGAGTCGACGATCGTTGATCTGAGTGAGGAGACGCCGATGATCCTGCGCCCGGGATATATCACACAGGAGATGCTGCAGGAGGTTCTCGGCGAGAAAGTCTGCATGGATCCGGGAATTATTGCGTCGGATTCCACCAGAAAGCCGAAAGCGCCCGGCATGAAGTACAAGCATTATGCGCCCAAGGCGGATCTTGTGCTGGTGGAGGGCGAGACGGACAAGGTCGTTGCCAGAATCAATGAGCTGGTCAGAGAAAAGCAGCAGCTCGGACAGAAAGTCGGAGTGATCGCTACGGATGAGACGTTTTTACGCTATGAGGCGGATCACGTTGTCAGCATCGGCGCCAGGGAAGATGAGGATGCCATTGCCAGACACTTGTACAAGATCCTGCGTGAGTTTGATGACTGGAATGTGGATGCGATCTACTCGGAGAGTTTTGCCACACCGCGCATCGGTCAGGCAATTATGAACCGACTGCTGAAGGCGGCGGGGCATCAGGTGATTCCGGTATAGCTACATCAGGGAGAGGGCAGACATTTCTATGAGACAATATAATCGAATCATATTTGTTGCAGAAAGCGGCACCTGCAGAGCACCTATGGCTGCAGGAATTCTGCAGGAATGCAATTTAAAACATCCGGTGGAAATACTTGCCAGGGGACTGGTGGTTTTATTTCCGGAACCATTGAATCAGAAGGCGGAAGCTGTTATGATAAGCAATGGTATCAATATGGATGGATTCATGTCCACCCAGTTGACGGAGGAGGATTTTTCGGAGGATGCGCTCGTTTTAGTCATGGAACACAGCCAGAGAGAGAAGATTCTGGAAAAGTACGGGCACGCCGATCCGGAGAATGTCTACGTTCTTACGGAACTGGTAGGAGACGAACTTGAGATCATCGATCCCTACGGGGGGACGCTTCAGGCATACGGGCTCTGTTATGAGACGATGCGCAAGACGATCTTAAAGCTTGTGAACCTATTGAATGAAAGTGAAGATAACGGCACAGACTAGGCTCTGTGTATCAGAAAGGGAAGGTACAAAAAATGTCAAAAGTAGTAGTTATGGATCACCCGCTGATTCAGCACAAGATTGGAATTATCCGCAGGGAGGAGACCGGTTCTAAGGATTTCCGTACACTGGTCAGCGAGATTGCAATGCTGATGTGCTACGAGGCAACCAGAGACTTAAAGCTTACAGATGTGGAGATTAACACGCCGATCTGCAAGACCACAGTCAAAGAATTAAAGGGCAAAAAGCTTGCCGTTGTCCCGATCTTACGCGCCGGACTCGGCATGGTGGACGGTATGCTCAACATGATCCCGGCGGCAAAGGTCGGACACATCGGATTATACCGTGATCCTGAGACATTAGAGCCGGTAGAATACTACTGCAAGCTTCCGGCAGACTGCGCAAACAGAGAGGTGTTCGTGGTAGATCCGATGCTTGCGACAGGAGGATCTTCGGTTGCGGCGATTCAGATGTTAAAGAATAAGGGCGTAAAAAGTATCCGCCTGATGTGCATTATCGCAGCACCGGAAGGCGTAAAAAAGATGCAGGAGGCGCATCCGGATGTGGACATCTACATCGGCGCGCTCGACGATCATCTGAACGAGCACGGCTACATTGTACCGGGACTCGGAGATGCGGGAGACCGTATTTTCGGCACGAAATAGGATCTGTTTGATGCGGCGGACGCAGGTGGGAGTGATAGGAACATGAGCGGAAAACGTACAGATTATATCAGCTGGGATGAATACTTTATGGGCGTTGCGACCTTGTCGGGGATGCGCTCCAAAGATCCGAATACACAGGTGGGAGCCTGCATTGTCAGTGAGGAGCACAAGATTCTTTCCATGGGATACAACGGCTTTCCGACGGGCTGTTCGGATGACGACTTCCCGTGGGCGCGCGAGGGCGAACCGCTTGAGAACAAGTATTTCTATACGACGCACAGCGAACTGAACGCGATTTTAAATTACCGCGGGGGAAGCCTTGAGGGCGCGACCATGTATGTCACGCTGTTTCCGTGCAACGAATGTGCCAAGGCAATCATCCAGGCAGGCATCAAGCGGCTGGTTTACGACAGCGATAAGTATAACGGGACGCCGTCAACCATTGCGTCGCGGAAAATGCTCTCTGCCGCAGGGGTGGATATACAGAAATACGAACATACCGGCAGAACCGTCACGATTCAGCTGTAGAAAAAGGGCTTTTGGAGCCGCCAGAGATGGCGGCTCCTTTTTGTGTCAGTAAATTCCAGAATATCCATTTATTTTTAAAACAGTTTCTTTGCGTCGGTTGATTTTTCTTTACAAATCTTTTATACTTATAAAAGAATTTGTTATGGGAAAAATAATAGGCAATGGTTGCAGCAGAGACTGCGGTACGGTGAGGATTTATATGAAAAATCAGCGAAAGGTTTTCCAGTCTTTGACACTGATTCTGCAGTTTGGACTGAACATGATCGTGCCGATCGTGATGTGCACGCTGCTCGGTGCGTGGCTGGGGAAAAAATACGGAATGCCCATCATAACAGTGCCGTTGTTTATCATGGGCGCACTTGCCGGATTTAATAATATATTTAAGATGGCTAAGAAGATCTACGGACAGGGAAATGAGGGGAAGCGGGATCATGTTGAGAAGACTAAATGATGCATTGCCCGGTCTTGTTCTGGGAATTATTGTATATGGGGCGGCGGTTTTTCTGGCGGGAATCTGGTTCGTGCCGGACAAGCTGCGATTTACTACCGGACTTGCCATAGGCATTGCCCTTGCCTGCGGGATGGCGGTCAATATGGCGGTGGTTCTGCGGGATGCGGTTGAGATCTACGGGGAGGCGAAAGCCCGGTCGAAGATTATCGCCCGGTCCATTACCAGGTATCTGGTGGTCGTCATTGTGTTTTTCGTGATGATGAAGTGGGAGCTTGGCAGTCTGCCGGCAGCATTTATTGGTGTTTTGGGATTGAAGATATCAGCGTATCTGCAGCCCCTTGCACATAGATTCATTTCAAAGCTTGGAGGAAGAGGTGATGTGCCTTCGGACAGCAGAGAAAATGAAGCTCTATAAGGAGGTGAAATTGTGAATAACGCAATTTTGATGTCTTCTGGTGCCGATAATATTGACTTCATGATACATGGGATTTTTTCCTATGAGATCTTTGGTCATACGGTCTGGATTACAACATCGCACGTCTGCATTCTGATTGTGCTGCTGCTGATGTTGGGGCTGGCGATCGCGGCAAATCGGACGATGAAACATGCAAAGGAAATTCCGGAGGGCTTTCAAAATGTTCTGGAGATCATGGTAGAGAAACTGGATGCGATGGTATATGGAACAATGGGAAAAGTTGCGGCGCCGAAATTCGTGAACTACATCAGCACGATTTTTGTGTTTATACTTATGAGCAATATTTCCGGTTTGTTCGGGTTGAGACCGCCGACTGCCGACTACGGCACAACGCTGGCGTTAGGTCTCATCACATTTGCTCTCATCCATATCACGCAGTTCAAGAATCTGCCGCCTAAGCAGATCTGGAAAGATATGTGTTCTCCACTGCCGCCGTGGCTGCCGATCTGGTTCCCAATCAACCTGATCAGCGAGATCGCAGTACCGATCTCTCTTTCCTTACGTATGTTTGCGAACGTACTGTCAGGAACGGTCATGATGGCGCTTGTATACGGACTGCTTGGCAAGATAGCGATTATCTGGCCGGCGGCGCTTCATGTATACTTTGATTTGTTCTCGGGAGCAATTCAGACATACGTATTCTGTATGTTGACGATGACTTACATCAGTCAGAACTATGAGACGGAATAGACGTCGAAACCAAAAAGATTATTTTAGGAGGGTATCAGTATGAATATCACAGGAGAAGATTTAATTTTAGCATGCTCAGCAATCGGTGCAGGTCTGGCGGTTATCGCCGGTATCGGACCTGGTATTGGACAGGGTATCGCAGCAGGACATGCAGCTGCAGCAGTAGGAAGAAACCCGGGCGCAAAGGGTGACATCATGTCTACCATGTTACTTGGCCAGGCGGTTGCGGAGACGACAGGTCTCTATGGTCTTTTGATCGCAATGCTCCTGCTTTTCGTAAAACCGTTGGTATAGGAAGAGACGGAGAGAACGAATATAACGGAAAGGAGGCCGGACCTTGGAAGAGATGACCAGACTCTTTAATCTGGATTTCCAGCTGCTCCACGATGTCGTGCTCATGGCGATTGCAGTATTTTTCCTGTTCATGATGATGTCGAAGCTGCTGTTTAATCCTGTCAGAAAGATGCTCGCCGACAGACGGGAAAAGATTGCCGGAGAGTTGTCGGATGCCGCGAATGACAAAAAAGATGCAGCGGCGTTGAAGGCGGATTATGAAGCCAGATTGAAGAACATCGACAAAGAAGCTGAACAGATTTTAAGTGAGGCCAGACAGAAGGCGCAGAAGAATGCAGCGCGTATCGAGTCCGAAGCGAAGGAAGAGGCTGCCCGCATTATCCAGAGAGCGAACGAGGAAGCAGAGCTTTCCAAGAAGCGTGCGATGGATGATGTCAAACAGGAGATGATCACGGTTGCATCCATGATGGCTGCAAAAGTGGTTGCGGCAAATATCGATGCGTCGGTACAGGATGCGCTTGTGGAAGAGACATTAAAGGAAATGGGTGATTCGACATGGCAAAGCTAGTATCAAAGGTATACGGTGATGCACTGTTCGAGGTCGCAGTGGAGAGCGGCAGGCTGGATGAGATCTGGGAGCAGACCAGAGCCATGCAGACCGCACTGGAGGAAAATCCGGAGCTTTTCGCGCTGATGCGTCACCCGAAGATCGTAAAAGAAGAAAAAGTAAAGATCATCGAATCGATTTTTACCGGTGAGGTGTGTGCAGAACTGGTGGGACTTTTGCGCATGATTGTGGAAAAGGATCATTTTGCACAGATCGGGAAGGTTTTGGCGTATTTTGATGATCAGGTCAAAGAATATAAGAGTATCGGGACTGCATATGTGACGACTGCAATGGAATTATCGGATGCGCAGAAGGCAGCAGTGGTGAAACGCTTATTAGAGACCACAAAGTATGTAACATTTGAAATGCATTATGAAGTGGATTCCGCGATCATAGGCGGAATGATGATTCGCATTGGCGATCGTGTCGTTGACTCAACGGTCAGGACAAAGTTGTACGATCTGACGCGCGAATTATCCAAAATACAGTTGAAAGCAGGTGAATGCGCTCCATGAATTTAAAACCAGAAGAAATAAGTTCCGTCATCAAAGAACAGATCAAACGGTATGCAGCGCAGTTGGAAGTAGCTGACGTTGGCACCGTAATTCAGGTGGCTGATGGAATCGCACGTATTCACGGTCTTGACAATGCAATGCAGGGAGAACTTTTGGAGTTCCCGGGCGAAGTATACGGAATGGTATTGAACCTCGAGGAGGACAATGTGGGTGCCGTACTTCTCGGTTCCCAGAAGAACATCAACGAGGGAGATACGGTAAAGACAACGGGGCGTGTGGTTGAGGTCCCGGTTGGCGATGCCATGTTAGGCCGTGTCGTAAATGCATTGGGACAGCCGATTGACGGCAAAGGACCGATTCAGACATCGAAATATCGTCAGATTGAACGTGTGGCATCGGGAGTTATCTCCAGAAAATCCGTAGACACACCGTTACAGACTGGTATCAAGGCAATCGATTCCATGGTTCCGATCGGAAGAGGACAGCGAGAGCTGATTATCGGAGACCGTCAGACCGGAAAGACAGCGATCGCGCTGGATACCATCATCAATCAGAAGGGACAGAACGTAAAGTGTATCTATGTTGCCATCGGACAGAAGGCATCGACAGTTGCATCAATCGTTAAGACCCTCGAAGAGTTCGGCGCCATGTCTTATACGACCATCGTTGCATCGACGGCGAGTGAGCTTGCACCGTTACAGTATATTGCACCGTACGCCGGATGTGCGATCGGTGAGGAATGGATGGAGAACGGACAGGATGTTCTCGTTGTGTACGATGATTTAAGTAAGCACGCAGCGGCATACCGTACACTCTCCTTGCTCCTCAAGAGACCACCAGGACGTGAGGCATATCCGGGAGACGTTTTCTACTTACACTCAAGACTGCTTGAGCGTGCAGCAAGACTTTCCGATAAGCTGGGTGGCGGTTCCCTGACAGCGCTTCCGATCATCGAGACGCAGGCGGGCGATGTATCTGCCTATATCCCGACCAATGTTATTTCCATCACGGACGGTCAGATCTACCTTGAGACAGAGATGTTTAACGCAGGTTTCCGGCCGGCTATCAACGCAGGTCTCTCCGTTTCACGAGTAGGCGGTTCTGCGCAGATCAAGGCGATGAAGAAGATTGCGGCGCCGATCCGTACCGAGTTGGCACAGTACAGAGAGCTTGCAGCTTTCGCACAGTTCGGTTCCGAGCTGGATGCGGATACGACGGAGAAGCTGACGCAGGGTGAGCGCATCAAGGAGATCTTAAAGCAGCCGCAGTATCAGCCGATGCCGGTTGAGAAGCAGGTTATGATTATCTACGCGGCAACCAACAAATATCTGATGGATATTCCGGTTGCGGACATCCTTCCGTTTGAGAAGGCACTGTTCGAGTATGTGGATACGAAATATCCGGAGGTTCCGGAAGCGATCCGCACCGAGAAGGTAATCAGCGAAGAGACAGAGGCAAAGCTCATAAAGGCAATCACAGAGTGCAAGGAAGAGTTCACAAAGTAGACGGCAGAAAGGCGGTGTGCGTATTATGGCCTCGATGAGAGACATAAAGAGACGTAAGAGCAGTATACAGAGTACACAGCAGATCACAAAAGCCATGAAGCTGGTGTCTACCGTGAAGCTGCAGAAAGCCAAGAACCGTGCAGAGCAGACGAACCCGTATTTCCAGTATATGTACCGGACAGTGACTTCCATGCTGGCGAAGTCCGGCACGATCAATCACCCGTATCTCAAGAAGGGTGAGAGTGACAAAAAAGCGGTTGTGGTCATTACCTCCAACCGTGGACTTGCCGGAGGTTACAACTCCAACATTGTAAAGCTGGTGACCGGAAGCGAGGACATCACGACAGAGAATGCGAGAGTCTACGCCATCGGTAATAAGGGAAGAGAAGCTCTGGAGCGAAAGGGCTATGAGATTGCAGCAGATGGATCTTCGATTATGGAGTCCCCGTCCTATGAGGATGCGGCGGAGCTCTGTAAACAGATTTTAAAAGCCTATACGGACGGAGAGATTGGAGAGATCTATCTTGCGTATACGCATTTTAAGAATACGGTGAGCCATGAGCCGAAGCTCATCAAGCTTCTTCCGGTGGAGTTCGACGAGGACGAGATGCGGGAAGCGGCGGATGAGAAGGTGCTCATGAATTACGAGCCGAACGAGGAAGAAGCGCTGGATATGATCATTCCGAAGTATGTCACCAGCCTGTTTTACGGGGCACTGGTGGAGGCGGTTGCGAGTGAGAACGGAGCCAGAATGCAGGCGATGGATTCTGCGACCAGCAATGCGGAAGATATGATCAGTGATCTGACACTCAAATTCAATAGAGCACGTCAGGGCTCTATTACGCAGGAACTCACGGAGATTATTGCGGGAGCGTCTGCGATATCCTAGGCGGCAGCAGTGCAAAAGTTCCGGCGCCGGATGGTGGTGGGAGCACAGGGCTGCATAGCAGGATTTGGTGATAGAAAATAACAGACAAGGAGAAATAGCGATGGCAAATAATAGAGGCAATCAGGATTGCCCGGGTAAGATTACCCAGATTATTGGTGCCGTTCTGGATATCAAGTTTCCGGAAGGCGCGCTGCCGGAGATCAACGATGCAATCCGCGTTCCGTTAAAGAACGGTGGTGAGCTTGTCGTTGAGGCTTCCCAGCATCTGGGTGATGATACGGTCAGATGTATCGCCATGGGACCGACGGACGGACTTGTGCGCGGTATGGAGGCAATCGCCACGGGCGGACCGATCAGCGTGCCGGTCGGAGAGAATACGCTCGGACGCATGTTCAACGTTCTGGGTAATCCGATCGATGAGATCGACGCGCCGAAGGATGTCGAGCACTGGCCGATCCACAGACCGGCACCGGCATTCGAGGATCAGGCAACGTCGCAGGAAATGCTTGAGACCGGTATCAAGGTCGTAGATCTTCTCTGCCCGTATCAGAAGGGTGGTAAGATCGGACTCTTCGGCGGTGCAGGAGTAGGCAAGACGGTATTGATCCAGGAGCTGATCCACAACATAGCGACAGAGCATGGCGGATATTCCGTATTCACCGGTGTAGGTGAGCGTACCCGTGAGGGTAACGATCTCTACTACGAGATGAAGGAATCCGGCGTTATCGATAAGACGACCATGGTGTTCGGACAGATGAACGAGCCGCCGGGAGCGCGTATGCGGGTGGCACTTACGGGACTTACCATGGCAGAGTATTTCCGTGACAAAGGTGGAAAGGATGTCCTCCTTTTCATCGACAACATTTTCCGTTTTACACAGGCAGGTTCCGAGGTGTCCGCACTCTTAGGACGTATGCCTTCTGCCGTTGGTTATCAGCCGACGTTACAGACGGAGATGGGTGCGCTCCAGGAGCGTATTACATCCACGAAGAACGGTTCCATCACATCCGTACAGGCAGTCTATGTACCGGCGGATGATCTTACGGATCCGGCACCGGCGACGACATTCGCACATCTGGATGCAACGACGGTTCTGGATCGTTCGATCGTAGAGCTTGGTATTTACCCTGCAGTGGATCCGCTTGGATCTACGTCGCGTATTCTGGATCCGCGTATCGTGGGTCAGGAGCATTTTGAGGTGGCGCGCGGTGTGCAGGAGATTTTACAGAAGTACAAGGAATTGCAGGACATTATCGCAATCCTGGGTATGGACGAGTTGTCTGAGGACGATAAGCTTGTCGTAAACCGTGCCAGAAAGATTCAGAGATTTTTATCCCAGCCGTTCTCTGTTGCAACACAGTTCACCGGTCTGGAAGGAAAATACGTTCCGATCACGGAGACGGTTCGCGGATTCAAGGAGATTCTGGAAGGAAAGCATGATGACATTCCGGAGAGTTACTTCTTAAATGCAGGAACCATTGATGAAGTGCGCGAAAAGTATAACAACGCACAGTAGCGGAAATGAGGATAAGCTATGGCAGACGAGAACAAAGTATTTGACGTGGAGATCATTACGCCGGATCGTGTCTTTTTCACGGGAACGGCGACGATGATCGAATTTAATACGGCTGCCGGAGAGCTTGGAGTGTATGCGCGGCATATTCCTCTCACAACGGTTCTTGCGCCGGGGGTTGTAACGATCCACAAGCAGGGCGAGGAGGATATCATTGCTGCGGTTCATTCCGGGTTTGCAGAGATCCTGCCGGAAAAGGTAACACTTCTTGCAGAGATTGCTGAGTGGCCGAACGAGATCGACAAGGCGAGAGCGGAGGCGGCAAAAGCACGCGCCGAGGAGCGTCTTGCCAATCGGACAGAGGCGATTGATGTCAAGCGTGCCGAGTTTGCGCTGCGCAAGGCGCTGGTGCGTATCGATATTGCCAGATAATAAAAACGGAAAGTCAGGGAAACCGGACTTTCCGTTTTTTGTGTGTATTTGCTCTTGGAAAAGATATCGGTCCTGGTATATACTTAGGGTGGAAACGGTAAAAAACCATGCAGGCACCATGAATGGAGAGGCATATGAATTTTTACTTTACACGCCATGGCGAGACGGAATGGAATGTAAAAAAGAAGATACAGGGAACGACGGACATTCCGCTGGATGAGAAGGGAATACAGCAGGCGAAGCGGCTCGCAGAGACACTCTTAGAGAAGCAGCGAGACGGTGAGCTTCATCTGGACAGAGTCTACACGTCGCCGCAGCTTCGGGCGGCAGAGACAGCCCGTTTTTCCGCGGAGGCGCTGGGCATTGACTGCATCCGGCTCTGGGATCTGCGAGAGATGGATCTGGGAGACTGGGAAGGCAGGAACTGGGATGAGATAAGGGAGACGGAAGCAGAGCGGCATCACATCTGGGATACCCACAGGAGGTTCTGCCATACGCCGGGAGGAGAGTGCTATAACGAGGTGTTGCGGCGCACGCTGGCTGCGCTGGAACAGATTCTGACGTGCGAGAAGGACGATGTGCTTGTCGTGACGCATAGTGCGGTGCTGATGGCACTGCGGTGTTATCTGGCAAACCGTCCGTTTGACGTGATGCGCGAGTACCGGACACGCAACACCGAACTTGTGTGGGTGACAGAGGAGGAGATCCGGGAGGCGATCCGCCGCTATGAGAAGGCGATGTGACGGAGGAAGTGATCCGGGAGGCGGTCTGCCGTTGCAAGAGGGTGATACGGGATATTTTTTTGTGAGGGAGGATGATTTCGTGAAGAAGTCAGCCTTCTTTTTTGTGTGTTTTATACAAATTTCGATGACGATTTTTGTGAACGATTTTGGCGGAAAATGATTGACTGTGACTGGAAACGGAAATATAATGCAACTATAGAGATGAACGATTTTGAACGAATATGACGGAAAACGGAGAATAAATCATGCTGACAGAGGAAAGATTTGCAAAGATTTTGTCCATACTGGAACATATGGGGAGTGTGACGGTTCAGCAGCTGATGACGGAACTTGACGCTTCTGAATCCACTGTGCGAAGAGACCTGAATACGCTGGATGCAAATGGCCAGCTTGTCAAGGTACACGGCGGAGCGATTTTGAAGAATACGGTATACAGCACCATCGATGATGAAGTGGTTCACCGCAAGGAGCAGAACCGGGAGGCAAAGGATAAGATTGCACGCTATGCGGCAGGACTGATTACTGCCGAAGATTTTGTTTATATCGATGCAGGTACGACGACGGAGCGGATGATTGATTACATTGCAAACCGTCAGGCGGTGTTTGTGACGAACGCCATCGGTCACGCGAAAAAGCTGGCAGAGCATGGATGCAAGGTCTATATTCTGGGCGGCGAGTTCAAGGCGGTGACAGAGGCTATCGTCGGTGAGGAAGCCGTTTTTACACTGGATAAATACAATTTTACGAAAGGCTTCTGGGGAGCCAACGGTGTCAGCCTGCAGAGGGGATTTTCCACACCGGAGTTAAAAGAGGCGATGGTAAAGCGGAAATCCATGGAGAATTGCAGGGACTGTTACATTCTGGCGGATGAGAGCAAGTTTTCCCAGATATCGAGCGTGACGTTCGCGCCGTTTGAGAAAGCAACTGTGATTACGACAGAGTTAAAACAGGAAATATACAAGGATTGTTCCAATATCATCAATATCGAGTGAGAGGAGATCTTAGGTGATGATCTATACGTTAACATTTAATCCGTCTTTAGATTACATTGTGACCGTTCCGAAGTTTACCTGTGGGATGGTTAACCGCACCACGGAAGAGATTATTTTCCCCGGTGGAAAGGGAATCAACGTATCCATGGTGCTGAAGAACCTTGGATTTGAGAATACAGCACTTGGCTTTTATGCGGGATTTACCGGTATGGAGCTGAAGCGGCTGGTGGCTGATAAGGGAATTCATGCTGAATTTATCCCGGTAGACAAGGGAATGACGCGGATCAATGTCAAGCTCCGGTCAGAGCAGGAGAGCGAGATCAACGGACAGGGTCCGGCGATCGCTGCTTCTGATATAGATAAATTATATGAAAAACTGGATGCACTGTGTGACGGCGACATTCTTGTCATGGCGGGAAGTATTCCGGATGTGATGCCGCAGACGATGTACATGGATATCATGAAGCATCTGCAGGGCAGGAACTTAAAAATTGTGGTGGATGCCACGAGAGATCTTCTGGTAAATGTACTTCCGTTCCACCCGTTTTTAATTAAACCGAACAATCACGAACTGGGAGAGATTTTTGGCGTGGAGATCCGCGGGAAAGAGGATGCTGTGATTTACGCGAAGAAGCTGCAGGAGAGGGGGGCCAGAAACGTGCTTATTTCGATGGCAGGAGACGGAGCGGTACTTGTTGCCGAGGACGGATCGGTGTATCAGGCAGAGGCACCGGAGGGAAAGCTGATCAATTCCGTCGGAGCCGGCGATTCCATGGTGGCAGGATTCCTTGCAGGATATTTGGAGCATGGAACCTATGACAAGGCATTTCAGATGGGGGTATGTACAGGAAGTGCATCCGCTTTTTCTGAAGAGCTTGCAACAAAGGCAGAGGTACTTGATCTGCTGGAGAAGAACCAAAACTTGTTTTAATTTTGCGGCAAATGAGAATTATAAAATGTGCGCAGATTAAATAGAAACCATTTAATATTATGGAGGAGGAAGGATCATGAGAATTAGGGAATTGTTAGCGGTAGAGAGCATTGACCTGAATGCAAAAGCTGCAAACAAAAAAGAAGCCCTCGATCACGCAGTGGATCTGATGGCGAGAAGTGGTAAGATCGGCGACGTCGAGACTTATCGAAACGGGGTATACGCAAGAGAGGAAGAGGGCACAACCGGTATTGGTGAGGGAATTGCCATTCCTCACTGCAAATCAGATGTTGTAAAGGCACCGGGACTTGCGGCAATGCGTGTCGCAGGCGGTGTGGATTTCCAGTCGCTGGACGGTGAGAAGGCAGACCTGATCTTTTTGATCGCTGCGCCGAACACCAAAGACAATGTGCATCTGGATGTACTCAGCAAACTTTCTGTACTGCTGATGGATGAGAAGTTCACAAATGATCTTCGGAATGCAAAGAGCGTGGAAGAGTTTTTGCATGTTATCGATGTGGCTGAGAGCGCAAAGGATGCGGAGGAATCCAAAGAGGCACCGGCAAAGGCAGAGACAAAGAGCGGCAGGTTGATCCTTGCGGTAACAGGATGCCCGACCGGTATCGCACATACGTATATGGCGGCTGAGAGCCTTGAGAAGAAAGCAGCAGAGTTAGGATGCCGCATCAAGGTTGAGACCAGAGGTTCCGGTGGTGCCAAGAATGTGCTGACCAGAGCGGAGATCGCTGAGGCGGATTGCATTATCGTGGCTGCAGATACACAGGTTCCGATGGAGCGTTTTGACGGCAAGCCTGTCATTGAGTGTAAGGTTGCAGACGGTATCAGCAAGTCTGAGGAACTGATTAAGAGAGCAATCAATGGAGATGCGGCTACATACCACGCATCCAATAAAGAAGCGGCAAATAGAAACGATAATGAGAAGGACAGCGTTGGACATCAGATTTATAAGCACCTGATGAACGGTGTATCCCACATGCTTCCGTTTGTTGTTGGCGGTGGTATTCTGATCGCACTGGCATTCCTGATTGATGGATTTTCCGTAGATCTGAATTCTCTTCCGATGGATCAGAGAAGTAACTTCGGTACGATCACACCGGTAGCGGCAATGTTTAAGTCGATCGGCGGCGCGGCATTCGGATTTATGCTTCCGATTCTTGCCGGTTTTATTGCAATGAGTATTGCAGACCGTCCAGGTCTCGCTGTTGGTTTTGTCGGCGGAGCGATTGCGGCAAACGGAACCTCCGGTTTCCTCGGAGCTCTCGTAGCCGGTTTCCTGGCAGGCTATGTAGTGCTTCTGCTCAAGAAAATCTGCTCAAAGATGCCGGAAAGCCTGGAAGGCATGAAGCCGATGCTGATTTATCCGGTGCTTGGTATTTTTATTACCGGTGTGATTATGACTTACGTGGTTGAGCCGCCAATCGGAGCATTAAACACTCTGATCAACAACGGACTCAACGGATTGAACGGCGCAAGTGCAATTCTGCTGGGTGCACTGCTCGGCGGTATGATGTCTGTGGATATGGGCGGTCCTGTGAACAAGGCTGCTTATGTATTCGGTACGGCATCCATCGCAGCCGGAAACTATAACATCATGGCAGCAGTTATGGTCGGCGGTATGGTTCCGCCAATCGCAATTGCTATTGCAACATTAGTATTCAAGAACAAGTTCACCGCAGAGGAGAGAAAGGCAGGACCGACAAACTTTGTTATGGGACTTTCCTTCATCACAGAGGGCGCTATCCCGTTTGCAGCTTCTGACCCGTTACATGTACTTCCGTCCTGTATGGTAGGATCGGCAGTCGCAGGAGCACTTTCCATGGCATTTAACTGTACTCTGATGGCACCGCACGGCGGAATCTTCGTATTCCCGACCGTCGGTAATCCATTCATGTATCTGGTGGCACTGGCAATCGGATCTGTGGTATCTGCGGTACTGTTAGGCGTTCTGAAAAAGAACGTGGCATAAATAAAGCTCCTTCTTATATTATTTGATGATATACCCATATACAAAAACCACCAGGGCGGCATGCGAAAGTGTGCCGCCCCGGTGGTTTTTGTATATATAAATATAGACAGGAAAGAGCGGTTGTGCTAAATTAAAAGAAAACCACGCAATGAGGACTTGACAGAAGGGGATGCTGGTATGGAAACAAGTGAGACAGTAAAAGAAATACGCAGCCGGACAGGGTTAAACAGAAAAGAGTTTTGTCAAAAATTTGGTATTCCGCTCAGGACGATGGAGGAGTGGGAGACAGGTAGAAGGATCCCGCCAGAATATATTCCAAGGATGCTGGCATACTATACGAGAAGTATAGATACAGACAATGCGAGGAATGAGATAAGAAATCACTATGACATTGTGGAAGATGCGGAAGGAAATAAAGTTGTCATTATCAATGATTTACGATTTAAAAGCAGAAGGAATATTGACTGGAATACAGTGGAACAGTGTTTAAAGGAATATGTTGGAAGCTGCGTGCAGATTTTAGAAACATCCGATGAGATTTATATCGGGAAAGATTTTCCGGATGAATATACGCATTCCAAAGATACGAAAAGCCTAAAAGGTGCAGATCGGCATGCAAAGGCAAATGCAAATGCATCTCAGATTGTAGAACCAATGATAAAAATTGCCGCCGGTAAAACATTTGCGCCTAATTACGAGGAAAAACATGTGGCAGATGCAAAATATGGATGGTATCGTTATGATACACGTTTTGCAATACCTGTATACAACGATGAGGGAAATTTGTGCAGATATAATATCTTTGGCGCAAGGATTTTAATACGCCATGATGAAGATGGAAAAATGTATTTATACGATATTCTGAGAATAAAAAAAGAAACGAGCGAGCCGCTTGAGCAATAGCTGAACGGTCGAAAAACTCATTTCTTAGTTGTATTATAACAGGATAACTATAAAATGCAAGAAAAAATTAAGGACAGAGCAGGGAAAGAATAACACAGGAGGATTGCGATGAGTCAGTATTTATTGTTAAAACAGGGAACGATCCACAATGCCGTCGACGAGGAGGCATTTGTGGCGGATATTTTGATTGAGGACGGAAAAATAAAAAAGATTGCGCCTGTGCTGGAGGGCAAAGTCATCAATGAAGCGGCTGTCATTGATGCGATGGGGATCGATGTCTATCCCGGGTTTGTGGATGCACACTGCCATCTGGGGCTCGACGGTTATGCGGTCGGTTTTGCGGGGCAGGACTTCAATGAGCTTGGCGATCCGGTGACACCGCAGCTCTCGGCGATAGATGCGATCAACCCGCAGGATGAGACTTTCCGCATGGCAAGGGAGGGAGGCGTTACCTGCGTGTCGACAGGACCGGGAAGCTCCAATGTGATCGGAGGAACCTTCTGCATCATCAAAACGTATGGAAACCGCGTGGACGACATGATTGTCCGGGAAAAAGCAGCCATGAAAATTGCATTCGGAGAGAATCCGAAGAACTGTTATAAGGAAAAAGGCGTCTATTCGCGCATGTCTGTGGCGGCAAAACTGCGGGAAGTGCTGCAGAAGACGATCATCTACGATAAAAAGCTGCGGGAGGCAGGCTGTGAGACAAGCTGGAATGAGATCAACCGCGGCAGCGGGGAGGGGCAGGTGGACATCAGCAAAATGCCAGCCTACGATGCAAAACTGGAAGCAATGCTGCCGGTCATCCGCGGGGAGATACCGCTGAAAGCGCATGCGCACCGGGCGGATGATATCTGCACGGCAATCCGCATTGCCAGGGAGTTCCATCTGGAGTTAAGGCTCGATCACGTGACGGACGGCGCGCTGATCGCAAAGGAATTGGGTGCGGAGCATTTTCCGGTGGCGGTCGGTCCGTCCTTCGGTCATGCGACGAAGTACGAGTTGAAGAACAAGGGATTTGAGACGCCTGCAATTCTGGCGGATGCCGGCTGTGCAGTGTCGATCATCACCGATTCGCCGGTTATCGAGGAGCGCTATCTGCCGCTCTGCGCAGGGCGGGCAATCTACAACGGCATGCGTGAGTTTGATGCGCTGCGGGCAATTACCATTCAGGCGGCAAGGCATATCGGCGCCGAAGATCGTGTCGGAAGCATTGAAGAAGGGAAGGATGCAGATTTTGTTTTGCTAAAAGGCACCCCGTTTTCGGTTGACGCGCGGATATTATATACCATCATAAATGGAGAGATTGTCTATCAGTTCGGGGAGTAATGTGACGGTTATCTGAATGTTATGTGAAGTCTGTTATTTTTTCTGCGGTGGAACCGATAGCTATTTTGAGGAAAATGCAAAGGATGGCACAATTTCGGGAAGGAACCACCTCAGAAAGGAATTGGTTATGAAGGTCGAGAGTTCAAGTTACGAGGCATATCTGGAAGCACTGGAAGAGTGGAAGCAGAAGATGCAGGAGACCCAGGCCACACAGCAGAAGGAAGAGAACAGCGCCACGGACAGTTATGTGCCGGGCATCAGCCAGATGGACATGGACATTCCGATGCCGAGCAGCACTTACAATGCACAGGGGATGATGAGCGGAGAACGCCCGCCAATGCCGCCGATGCCGCCGCAGGAGACAGAGGAGACAGACGAGACGACGGAGAGCACACAGGTCACGGGAACGACAGAGACGCAGGGAACCGCAGCGACAGGAACAGAGGCATTGCTTGAGGAGTTGTCAGAGACATTCCGCGCAAATCCGGACAGCATCCTGATGAAGCTGGATGAATTGGGATTATCGCTGGAGGATCTGGGTGACGAGGATAATCTTGCATCACTTGCCACCGCAATGAACGAAGGAGCGGCAAATATGGGCTTGCCAACCATTGAAGATCTGGATTCTGCGGTAAGCACCCTGCATGAGAAGTTGTCCGCGAACTGGAGCAGCTATTTTAAAGTGGAGGAAGCATAGATCTCTTTTGGGGGATAAGTAATATTATAAGAAGATCACACCGTGGGATTTCAGATGGAAATGCAGATGGAATATTCGTTGGAGAAAAATGTGAGCATTTCTTCCGATCGAATGGTTGCATCAGATTCCGTGTCTCTTCCACGTTTGGACAATCCGACGGGTGCATGTCCGACACACCGGAGACAATGGGCGGACTTTCTGGTGTCCCTAATGGCACCTCTTCACAGACAATATAAAACCGCGCGAACCGAACTCGCCGGCATCTGCTATTGAAAATAGGGCAGATGCCGACTCAGACAGCGGCTTCGCGCGGTTATGTTTTGTTCGACATAAAGGTGGCATTTATGCCATCTGTTGTCTGGTGCCCATAAAGGACACACACAAAAGTCCTACAAATTGTCTTCCGGAGTGCGGACATGACCCGTGGAGTGCTCCAAACTTGGAAAGACACGGATCATCGAAGATGCAACCATTCGGTTGGTTAGAAATGCCATATTTTTTGAACCGAATATTCCATCTGTATTTCCACATGAAATCCCCAAGTGTGTTTCTTATAATATTACTTATCAAGGCAAAGCATGGAAGGGAACTTTTTGTTTGCATAAATGTGGCGCGTGGATTATAGTATTCGTATAAATATAGAAGAAATCATCAGGAGGCAGTGCGGCATGGAGTCGACATTGAGACGTACCTGGGCGGAGATTGATCTGGATGCCCTGGCACACAATTATCATAAATTAAGAGAGAGAATCGGTGCAGATGTAAAGTTTCTGGGGGTTGTGAAGGCGGATGCCTACGGACACGGTTCTGTACAGGTATCGCATCTGCTGCAGGAGCTTGGTGCGGATTATCTGGCGGTCAGCAGCATTGATGAGGCGGTAGAGCTGCGTTTAAACGATGTTACGATGCCGATTTTAATTCTCGGACATACGCCGAAGGAGCAGGTGTCAAGACTGATCAAATATCACATTACACAGGCGGTCAGCTGTGAGGCAAAAGCACTTGAGTACAGCGAAGAGGCGGTCAAGTGCGGCGGCATCTTAAAGATCCACATCAAGGTGGATACCGGAATGTCGCGTCTGGGATATCTGTGCGACGGAGATCATTTTGAGACGGGCGTGGCGGGAATCTGTCACGGCTGCTCGCTGCCAGGACTGGATGCGGAGGGTATCTTTACGCATTTCGCGGTATCGGACGAGCCCGGCGAGGACTGCAAAAAATACACGGAGCATCAGTTCGACCTGTTTATGCGTGTGATTGAGGAAGTGGAAAAGCGCCTGGGAAGAAAGTTCGCGCTCCGTCACTGCGCGAACACCGGCGCGGTTGCAAGATATCCGGAGACCTTTCTTGATATGGTGCGCCCGGGACTGCTTCTGTACGGCTATGGAGAATTTGCGGACGAGCTGGGGCTTTTGCCGGTCATGACATTAAAGACGACGGTCAGCACCATCAAGATCTATCCGGCAGGGACGGCGATAAGCTACGGCGGCATTTTTAAGACAGAGCATACCACGCGGATCGGCGTGGTTCCCTACGGCTATGCCGATGGCTTTTTCCGCTGTCTTTCCAACCGCTGCGCGCTGATGACAAAAGAGGGACCGGCTCCGCAGCGCGGGAAGATCTGCATGGACATGTGTATGATCGATCTGACAGGGAAAATGGGTGTGGATGTTGGAAGTGAGGTTGAGGTGTTCGGAAAACAGAACTCCATCAATGATCTTGCGGCACTTGCCGGGACGATTCCATACGAGCTTACCTGTGCGGTGAGCAAACGTGTGCCGCGCATCTATATCAGAAATGGCAAAGTTGTGGAGAAAGAACTTCTGTTAAGAGGATAGAGGAGTACGGCTGCAGTATGGAGATACAGATGAACAAGAGAACAGCAGATTATATCGCAGATCAGCTGGCCGATCAGATCTTGTCGGGAGCGATCCGGGGCGGTACGCCATTGAAGCAGGAGGAACTCTCGGGGCTTCTCGGCGCATCGAGAATCCCTGTGCGCGAGGCGTTGCAGATCATTGAGCATCAGGGACTTGCCGTGCGCCTTGCGACCAGACATGTGGTGACGGCAGATTTTTCAGATGCACATATCCGGGAGATCTACGGTATCATCGGCGATATTGAACGCCGTGTGCTCTGCGATCTTGCAGCATCGGAGCATCAGGGAGAGAATCCCGGTATTTTTGTGGAGGAGACGCTGACGGAACTGGAATTTCACCGCAAAATCTATGGGATGACAGACAATGCTTATGTGCGGAATATCCTGAAGAATGCGGTGGAGTGCTATGTGCGTTTTGCGATCAGCCTGCCGCGGCAGGAAACGGGAAGCGCAGATGCAGAGTACCGCAAAGGAACGGAATGGCAGGACGGCTTCTGGCAGAAACGGGAAGTAAAAAGCAGACAGCTCAGTGCAGACGAACTGCGCGGGGCGGCAGCGCAGATGGAGCCGTATTATGAGGAACTTGCCGCACGAGTGATAACAGAGAGAGGAAAACATCAATGAATGGATTACATCCGATTAAGATGCCGTCGGCAAAAGAAAAGGTGGCAGCGGAACTTCGGAAGGCGATTCTCTCCCGCCAGCTGCAGGAAGGGGAGGCTGTCACGTTAGAGAGTGTGGCGAATCAGCTGGAGGTGTCGGTCATGCCGGTGCGTGAGGCGTTCCAGATTCTTGCGCGTGACGGACTGATTAAGCTTCAGCGCAACAAGGGAGCGGTCGTTTTAGGGATTAACGAGACATATATCAGAGAGCATTACCAGCTGCGCGCGATCTTAGAGAGTGCTGCGGCAGAGATGTGCTGTGCGCCGGAGGTGGATATTACCCGGATTGAGGAGTCCTACGAGTGTGCCGCAGAGTCCATTCAGAACAACGACTTCGCGGCGTACGCGGATCAGAACCGTGAATTCCACAGTGAGATCTGGAGTGCGGCGGGTAACAGCCGTATGGAAAATATGATTGCTGAATTGTGGAACGGGTTGTCGATGGGCAGCATGATTACGGAAGCGGATTATGCAAAGGTGTCGATCGAGGAGCATGAGCGCATCATGAAGGCGATTCGTGAGAGAAACGGAGCGGCTGCAAAGGAAGAAATGTATCGTCATATCATGCGAAGCAGGGACGATATGCTGACAAATTACCGTTGAGAAGAAACGGTCGGACGAACCGGAGATGTCAGAATATGGCATTTCCGGTCTTTTTTATAAGTCAAAAACCGTCGATTTATAAGCCTAATGTATAGGTCGTGTAAAATCCGGTAAAAATTTAGTAAAAGTTTACCGACGCTATTGAAATTTAAAAAATCGTGAAATATAATGCAGAAGAAAGGCGTGATTATATGGCAACAATCAAAGAAATTGCAGAGTTAGCAAAGGTATCACCGGCGACTGTATCGAGGGTACTGAATCAGGATGAAACATTGACCGTCACAGCAGAAGTCAGGAACCAGATTTTAAAGATTGCCCACGAATTAAACTATATTCCGCCTAAGATGCGTCATGCGCAGAATAAGACCCATGTTACGATCGGTGTGGCAGACTGGCATCTGGTAAGAGGGGACCGGCATGATATACGACTCGCATCGTTAGACCACATTGCAGCGGCGATGCCGCAGAAAGCGGACGTCAGCTTTTTACGGATTGCCTGCAGGGAAGATGCAGATGTCGACGGGATTCTCGCATTTGGATCTTTTTCGGAGGAAGAGATAAATTTCCTGCGAAAACAGAGTGATGCGATCCTTTTTGTCAATTCGGATCAGAAAGATTATGAGTTTGACCGGATTATCATGGACTATGAGCAGGGCTTAAAGGATATGGTACACTATCTTCTGGATGTCAAGGAATACCGGAGTATCGGTTATATCGGCGGTATCTATGAGAAGGATGGTGTACGGATCGGTACCCACCGCTTAATGGGACTGACGGAGATCCTTGCGCAGAGAGGGTGCTATAAGGAGCACTATTTCTGTGTGGGTGAAATCAGCAGAGAGAGCGGCTACCGTCTGACCAGAGAACTTCTGGAGACAGATGATGTACCGGAAGTTCTGGTGCTTGGAAATGATGAGGTGGCAGAAGGCGCCCTGGAAGCGGTAAAAGAATTAAAATACCGGATTCCGAAGGATGTTGCGGTTGTCATTTACCGTGATATTGAGACGCTGCAGACGAAATATCCGACATATACCAGTCTTCGGATGCTGCCGGATATTGTATGGTCAACAGCAATCAAGCTTTTGCTGGAACGAATCATCGACAAGCGTGTGGACAGTATGAAGGTTTACCTGCCGACAAAATTGGAACTGGGCGACAGTGCATGAATAATTGTTTCACTGCAGAGAGGAGAAATTTGCAATTATGAAGAGATTGACAGCTACTTTACTGGCAGCAGCAATGTGCATGGGTACATTTGCAGGCTGTGGAAGTAACACAGAAGAGACAACAGATAACAGCAATGCAGGTGCAGCAGCAGGCGAGACAGCAGCTGCTACTACGGAGAGCCAGACGGCTTCCGCTGAGAATGTGCATCTGGATGCGTTAAACGTATATTTTGTACCGTCCAGAGATCCGGAAGAGATCGTAACTGCAACAGAGCCGTTGAGCGATCTGTTAAAGAACGAGCTTGCGGGGCTGGGATATGATGTAGACAGTGTAAATATTTCCGTAGGTACGACATACGAGGCAGTAGGCGAGGCACTTTCCGCCGGAACAGCGGATGTTGGATTTATTCCGGGCGGTACTTACGTGCTCTATGATGACGGATGTGATGTGATCCTGACCGCAACCAGAGATGGTCTGAACAAGGACTCCGACAATCCGGCGGACTGGAATGACGGACAGCCGACAGAGGCATCTGACAAGCAGGCAGTATCTTACCGTGCTCTGTTCATCGCAGGTCCTTCTGAGAAAGGACAGGAGCTTGCAGACAAGGTAAATTCCGGAGAGGAGCTTACCTGGGATGATCTGGATAGCGCAAACTGGAGCGTGATGTCTTCTTCTTCACCGGCAGGCTACATTTACCCGGCATTATGGATGCAGGATCGTTACGGCAAGGGCATCACAGATCTTTCCAATGCAGTACAGTCTGATTCCTATGCAAGTGCATTCGCAAGACTGGCATCCGGACAGGTAGATGTATTGGTAACCTACGCAGACGCAAGACGCGACTACGAGGAAAACTGGACCAGCGAGTATGGACGCTCTGCTTCCATCTGGGAGGAGACGAACGTCATCGGTGTGACAGATCCGATCTACAACGATACCGTCTGTGTGAGCAAGACCTCTCCGTACATGGATGAGAACTTAAAGACAGCCATTCAGACAGCACTGATCAACATCGGCAATACCGAAGAGGGCAAGGCGGTTATCGCAATCTACAGCCACAACGGATATGAGCCGGCACAGTCTTCTGACTACGATAAGGAAAGAGAAGCACAGAAGCTGATTCAGGAACTGAACGCAGCCAACTAATCAGAAACGGGCAGACAAAGGGTGCAGTGTCAGCGGAGTGATCTTGGAAAAGAGACATCACTCCGCTGTGCTGCACATTTTTTAAGGCAATGTGGAAGGAGCATTTATGATAGAGTTTTCAAACGTATCCAAGGTATATCCCAACGGCGTGGTTGGACTCGACGATGTCAATCTTACGATTGAGCAGGGCGAGTTTGTGGGAATCATCGGTCTTTCGGGAGCAGGAAAATCGACACTGCTTCGCACGATCAACCGTATGCATGACATTACTTCCGGTACGCTTACAGTGGACGGACAGGAGGTTAAGAACCTCAAAGGAAAACAACTGCGGAAATTCCGCCGCAATATCGGAATGATTTTTCAGTCCTTTAATCTTGTGACACGCACCACGGTTATCCGTAACGTATTGATGGCAAAAGTGCCGGAGATGCCGTTCTGGCGTGTATTACTCGGTATATTTAAAAAAGAAGACAAGTTGAACGCTTTGGAGGCACTCGACAAAGTGGGCATTTTAGATAAGGCATATATCCGTGCGGATCAGCTCTCCGGCGGACAGCAGCAGCGCGTGGCGCTTGCGCGCACGCTCGCACAGAATCCGAAGATTATTCTTGCGGATGAGCCGGTGGCGGCGCTTGATCCGGTAACGGCAAAGCAGGTAATGAGCGATTTTAAGAAAATCAATCAGGAAATGAATATTACCATATTGATCAATATTCATCATGTAGAACTGGCACTCGCCTATGCGGATCGGATTATCGGTATCCGCGCCGGAAAGATCGTCTATGACGGACCTTCCGCGGATGTGACAGAGGATGTGTTAAACATGATCTATGCCGGAAAGATACCGGATGAGGTGGAGGAAGCCTGATGGGAATATATGATAAAATTTTCAAGCCGAAGAAACTGGTGTTATCCGACGGAAAAGTAGTGGAGGAAAAACGCACGCGCACACCGCTTGTACTTCTTCTGCTTCTGATTGCGACCGTCATATCCGTCCGGATTACCGGTTTTTCGCTCAATACGATTCTCACGCGCGGAAATCAGTTTTTTGTTATATTAGGACAGATGTTCCCGCCGAAGACGGGATATTTAAGCAGCATCTGGGGACCGCTTCTGGACACGATCAAGATGTCACTGCTCGGTTCTTTTGCCGGCGGTGTTCTCGCAATTCCGTTTGCGATTTTAGCATCCAGCAACCTGGTCAAAAATAAAGTTGTTCTGGGTGTGGTGCGCATTTTCTTAAGTATCGTGCGCACGATTCCGACGCTGGTGGCGGCGCTGATTGCAACCTATATCTGGGGACTCGGCACAATGGCGGGAACCGTGGCGATTGCAGTCTTTACGTTTGCCTATGTCGGCAAGCAGCTTTACGAGCTCATTGAAACGGTTGACATGGGAGCTTACGAAGCAATGGAAGCGATGGGAGCTGGCAGGGCACAGGCATTTCTGGCAGCGATCCAGCCGCAGGTGCTTCCGGCATATCTTTCCGTCTGCCTGTTCTGTTTTGAGGGAAATGTCCGCTATGCGGCAATCCTGGGATATGTAGGTGCCGGAGGACTCGGTCTGATCTTAAACGAGAAGATCGGTTGGAGAGAGTACGACAGCGTGGGCATGATCCTCGTGGTATTATTCGGAACGGTGCTCGTGATCGAGGCACTCAGCCATTATATTCGTAAGAAGCTTACCTAGGAGGGGACAAGGCAGAATGAAAAAAGAAATAGATAAAATGTATGAGCAGGAGCCGAAGACGTGGTATGCGAAGATTCTTGTGGCACTCATCGTTGCAGCACTTCTGGCATGGTCGATGTCCACGGTGCAAAGCGGAACAACAGGCGGCGATGGGCTTACGGTAGCGGGAAAGATTATCAGCGGCATTTTTCATCCGGACACAGCGCTCTTATTTAATTTTACAACCTCCGGCGTGGCGTATCTGCTGTTGGAGACAATGTGTATCGCATTTCTGGGTACGATTGTGGGAGCAGTGCTCTCGATCCCGCTGTCTTTTCTGGCTGCAGCCAACCTTGTTCCGAAGCCGATTGCACTGATTTTCCGTGTGTTTATTATGGCGATCCGCACAATACCGGCATTTGTATATGGACTGATGTTCATCCGTGTGACGGGACCGGGACCATTTGCGGGACTTCTGACGATGTCCCTGTGCTCGATCGGTATGATCAGCAAGATGTTTATTGAGAGTATCGAAGACCTTGACACCAAGATACTGGAATCGCTTGATGCAGCGGGATGCACGATGTTCCAGAAGATCCGTTATGGCATTCTGTCACAGTTATTCCCGGACTTTATGTCAACGTTAATCTATCGTTTTGACATGAATCTTCGTGATGCGACTGTGCTTGGTCTGGTAGGTGCCGGCGGTATTGGTGCGCCGCTTATTTTTGCAATGAGCGCGTACAAATGGAATCAGGTGGGTGCAATCCTTGCAGGACTGATCGTGCTGATTCTGATTGTGGAGGTAATCTCCACAAAGATCCGTGTGAAGCTGACGCGGGGATAACTATAATACGACTGAGGGATAAGATGGAACAAACGTTAAAGATATATTTTACCTCGGATGTTCACGGGTATTTTTACCCAACGACTTACGGGGATTTGAAACGAAAAGATCTGGGGCTGTTCTCGTTTGCCCGGGATTTCAAAAAAGATGAGAATACACTGGTAATTGATGGCGGAGATATATTGCAGGGCTCCGCCTTTGCCTACTATTGCAGGCAGAAGTCAGGATCGCCGCAGGCCATTGCGGATATCATGAACGACTGCGGCTACGATTATTATACGCTCGGCAACCATGATTTTAATTATGGGATGGACTATCAGAACGCTTACATAGAGGCTCATCACGGCGCGTGTGTCTGCCAGAATGTTGTAGATGAGGCGGGAAGAGCATGCCATCCGTATGTGATCCACACGCTTGGAAACGGACTCCGGGTCGGGATTGTCGGTATTGTGACAGACTATGTGAATGTGTGGGAGCGGAAGGAAAATCTCGCGGGAATTTGCATTACAGACCCATTTGAGGCGGCAAAAGAGGCGCTTTTGCATCTGAAAAAAGAGGTGGACATTACGCTTTGCATCTACCACGGCGGATTTGAGTGTGATTTAAAGACCGGAGAGCGCCTGCAGAAGACGACGGAGAATGTCGGATACCGCATCTGTAAGGAACTGGATTTTGACATTCTGCTGACCGGGCACCAGCATATGTCCGTCGACGGGCAGTATGTGCACGGAACTTATGTGGTACAGCCGCTTGAGAATGCAAAAGAGTATCACTACCTGGAAGCGGAGCGGACAAAAGACGGACTTGTTGTCCGCTCCGAGAAGCGTGTCGCCGACGGAGCAAATGCTGTCGGTGCATTATGCGAAAAGTATGCCGCAGAGGAAGAGCGGGTACAGAGCTGGCTGGATCAGCCGATTGGGCATTTAAGCCGGGCGCTTCTTCCCGGAGAAAAAGCGGAAATGGCGCTGCACGGTTCGCCGATTGCCGATTTTTTAAACCGGATACAGTTACATTTTTCCGGCGCACAGCTGTCAGCGGTCGGTCTTGCCAATGAGATCGCCGGATTTCGCAGCGAGGTGAGTGTCCGCGACATTATAGCAACCTACCCGTATCCGAATACGCTCATCGTATGCAGGATCAGTGGAAAACAGTTAAAGCAGGTGATGGAGCGGAGCGCGGAGTATTTTGCCGTCGCCACGGATGGAACGGTGCAGGTTGCGGAAAGCTTCCTTGTGCCGAAGGTGGAGCACTATAACTATGACTACTATATGGGGGCAGCATATGAGATTGACCCGGCTGCACCGGTCGGAAACAGGATTAAAAATCTGACTTACCAGGGAAAGACGGTAACGGAGACAGATTCTTTTACGCTGTGCCTTAACAATTACCGTTACAGCGGAGCGGGCGGATATGAAGTATATACGGAATGTGAACTTGTCCGTGAAATCAATACGGAGATGGTGGAACTCATTCTGGAATATTTCAAAGAGAATCCTTATGTGGAAGTGTAATTGTAGGTATTGCACAAAAATAAAAAGATAAATTGAACACAAGTGCCGAAAGTGTCAAAAGGGTATTGACATTTTCGGCCTTTTTTTATATTCTAAACTCAGAAATTGGATACAATATCAAATATCAAACAAGCAAAAAGGGAGAAAATTCAATGAGCCATGATGGGAAGGGCTTTTACGTGGCGGTTGCATTTTGCTTCGCAAAACAAAGGAGGGTTTTATGGAAGCATCAGTAATAACACTATTATTTTTGTTGTTTGCCGTCGTGATGTTTGTCTGGGAGAAGATTCCGCTCGGCGTAACATCCATGGTCGTCTGTATCGGTCTCGTCGTCACCGGCGTGCTTGACTGGAAGACGGCGTTTGCAGGATTTGTGGACAGCAATGTCATCCTGTTTGTGGCGATGTTCATTGTCGGGGGTGCGCTGTTTGAGACAGGGATGGCAAATAAAATCGGAGGCGTGGTCACACACTTCGCCAAATCAGAGAAACAGCTGATTATCGCCATTATGATCATCACCGGTGTGATGAGTGGCGTACTTTCAAATACCGGTACCGCAGCAGTGCTGATCCCGGTAGTCATCGGAATCGCCGCAAAATCCGGTTATTCCAGATCAAGACTTCTGATGCCGCTTGTATTTGCGGCGGCTATGGGAGGAAACCTTTCTCTCATCGGAGCGCCGGGCAACCTCATCGCCCAGTCGGCGATGGAAGACATGGGGAAAGCATTTGGATTTTTCGAGTATGCCAAAGTCGGTCTGCCGATCCTGATTACAGGAACTATTTTCTTTGCACTGTTTGGCTACAAGCTTCTGCCGGAGCACAAGGGCGGAGAGGATGGAATCTATGATGAGACAAAGGATTTCGACCATGTACCGAAGTGGAAGCAGAATCTTTCCCTCATCATACTGGTACTGACACTGATCGGAATGATTTTTGAAAAACAGATCGGCATCAAGCTCTGTGTGATTGGTGCGGTCGGCGCACTGGCATTGATCTTAACCGGTGTCATCAGTGAGAAAGATGCCTTAAAGGCCATCGACTTAAAGACAATCTTCCTCTTCGGAGGTACGCTTTCCCTGGCGTCAGCGCTTGAGGAGACAGGTGCAGGTGAGATGATTGCGGACAAGGTCATTGGTCTTCTGGGAGCGAACCCGTCACCGTATCTTCTGACCTTCGTGGTATTCATGCTCTGCTGTGTACTGACCAACTTTATGTCGAACACGGCAACGACTGCACTTATGGTTCCGATCTGTGTATCCATTGCGAACCGTATGGGAGCTGATCCAAGTGCTGTTCTGATGGCTTGTGTGATCGGCGGTTCATGTGCCTATGCGACACCGATCGGTATGCCGGCGAACACCATGGTCGTTACTGCCGGAGGTTATACCTTTAAAGATTACGCAAAAGCGGGAATTCCGCTGATTCTGGTGGCAACCGTTGTCAGCATGATCCTGCTTCCGGTATTGTATCCGTTTTTCCCGTAAAATCAGTTTTTGCCGCACAGCTGCGGTGTACTGGATAGTTATAGATAAAAGGAGGACAAAAAAATGTCAAAAGAAGCACAGGTTGAGCAGCTTACCGATTACATGGCAAAATTTATTGCACATGTGGCAAAGAAGCTGCCGGATGATGTCATTGCAAAATTAACAGAGCTGAGAGCACAGGAGGACAGCCCGCTGTCCAAGACGATCTACGATACCATGTTCCAGAATCAGGAACTTGCGGTAAAGCTGAATCGTCCGAGCTGCCAGGATACCGGCGTGCTGCAATTCTGGGTAAAATGCGGCACAAACTTTCCGCTGATCGGAGAACTGGAGGCACTCTTAAAAGAAGCCGTTGTAAAAGCAACGTTTGAGGCTCCGCTCCGCCACAACAGTGTTGAGACATTCGATGAGTACAACACAGGCAAAAATGTCGGAAAAGGAACACCGACGGTCTTCTGGGATATTGTTCCGGACAGTGATCAGTGTGAGATTTACACCTACATGGCAGGCGGCGGATGTACGCTTCCGGGCAAGGCGATGGTCTTAATGCCGGGCGAAGGTTATGAGGGTGTTACCAAGTTCGTACTCGATGTCATGACTTCCTATGGAATCAATGCATGTCCTCCGCTTCTTGTGGGCGTTGGCGTAGCAACCTCCGTGGAGACAGCGGCACTGCTTTCCAAGAAAGCGCTGATGCGTCCGATCGGTTCCCACAATGACAATGAGCGCGCGGCAAAAATGGAGCGTCTGCTTGAAGATGGAATCAATGCAATCGGACTTGGACCGCAGGGCATGGGTGGCAAATATTCCGTTATGGGCGTTAACATCGAGAACACGGCGCGTCATCCGTCCACGATCGGTGTGGCAGTCAATGTCGGCTGCTGGAGCCACAGAAGAGGACACATTATCTTTGATAAGGATCTGAACTATACGATCACAACACATTCGGGGGTGGAATTATAATGGTAGAGATGAAAGATGGAAAGAAAATTTTAACAACTCCGATTTCTGCGGAGGATCTTGCAGATATTAAGGCCGGAGATATTATTTATCTGAACGGAAGCATGACAACCTGCCGCGATGTTGCACACCGCCGTCTGGTTGAGGAGGGAAGAGAACTTCCGGTAGATGTCAGAAACAACGCGATTTTCCATGCAGGACCGATCATCCGTCCGCTGGAGAACGACAAGTTTGAGATGGTCTCTGTCGGACCGACCACGAGCATGCGCATGGAAAAATTTGAGTATGAGTTTGTAAAAGAGACCGGCGTGCGTGTCATCATCGGCAAGGGCGGAATGAAGGAAAATACGGAGCGTGCCTGCAAGGAATTCGGTGCCATCCACTGTGTTTTCCCGGCAGGAAATGCAGTCGTGGCTGCAACGGAGGTCGAGGAGATTGTGGCGGCCGAGTGGAGAGATCTCGGAATGCCGGAAACACTTTGGAACTGCCGTGTCAAAGAGTTCGGTCCGCTGATCGTGTCCATCGATACAAAGGGCAATAATCTTTTTGAGAAAAACAAGATTGAGTTCAACAAGCGCAAGGACGAGCAGATCGAGAAGATCAGCAAACAGGTGGGATTTATCAAATAGGCATTAAAACAAAATATAAGAGTATAGGGAAGAGGGGTAACACACTGTATAGCGTGTTACCCCTCTTCCTTATAAGAAACACCATATACAGAGGAGAGACAGGGAAAAGGCAGAGAGAAAATACATAAAAAGAGAAAAAGATGCTTGTAGGAACATCACATAGATGGTAAAATAATCACATCAACAAAAGCATATTTCTAACGAGTCCAGGTGCATGCACCGTCTATATTCTAATCGCATTTCAAAGGTCTATGCTTTTAAACTCATTTTAAGGAAAAGAGCAGGGATCATGAAAAGCGATCCCTGACAAGGGGGAACTGAATATGGAAAAATTGGCAACGACAGTCAGCGAACCGCATGCAAAGCGTGAGTACAAGGGTACAGTATTCCGGATGTTGTTTTCTGACAAGGAAAAACTGCTGTCGCTCTACAATGCCATGAATGACCGGCACTACGAAAACGCAGAAGACTTAAAAATTGTTACCTTGAAGAACGCAATTTACATGGGAATGAAAAACGATCTTGCGTTTATGGTAGATACCCAGATCTGCCTTTATGAGCATCAGTCCACGAAAAATCCGAACATGCCGCTGCGTGACATGTTCTATATTTCGCTGGAATATCAGGCATATGTAAATAATAAATCGCTGTACTCCTCGACATTGCAGAAATTGCCCACTCCGAAGTTTGTCATATTTTATAATGGAACAGAAGATCTGGAAGAGTGTACAGAACTCCGCCTGTCCGATGCATATGAGAATCTGGAAGGGGAGCCGAACTTAGAATTGCGGGTAATCGTGCTGAACGTGAACGAAGGATGCAATCGGAAACTCATGGAACATTGTCAGGTGTTAAAGGAATATGCACAGTACGTGGCGAAAGTGCGTAGATACACCGCAGAAATGGAACTGGATGCGGCAGTAAAGCGGGCGGTAGAAGAGTGTATCGCAGAAGGGATTCTGGAAGATTTTTTGAGGGAAAACCGTGCGGAGGTGGAAATGGTGAGTATACTGGAGTACGACAAGGACTTTGAAGAAAAAAAGCTGCGGGAAGCGGAATACGAAGCCGGACGCGAGGAAGGAGCGCGGTTTGGACTTGCAGAGGGAATCGTTGAAACTGGCTGTGCATACAATGTTCCGGAACCGGACATTCTGGCACGTTTGCAGGAAAAGCTGGATATTCCATTGAGGAAGGCGCAGGAGTATTTTGCGATGTATTCTAAGTGATCATAGAAGTAAGAGGAACAGGGCTGTGGCATTTGCAATAGCCCTGTTTTCATGGTAAAATAAACCTATCTTAAGAGCTGATCGGGATCTAAGGGGGTCCGATGAGTGTAAATGGGGAGTATATTTCATAATTAAGGAGGGTTTTTGAATGAAAAACAAAAAAAGAATTCTGACAGGGCTGCTTGCGGCAGCCTTGGTTGTGCCGCTGTTTGTCGGCAGCGCACAGACAGCTGCGGCTGCGGAGGCGGCCGGGAAGACACTGGATGTGGTGTTCACACACGATACCCACTCCCATCTGAACAGTTTTTCCACAGTGATTGACGGAGAATCCACAGAGGTGGGCGGTTTTGCAAGGATCAAGACAGTGATCGATGAGCAGAAAGCGGAGAATCCGGACACGCTCGTGGTTGATGGCGGTGATTTTTCCATGGGTACGCTGGTGCAGACCGTCTATGAGGATGAGGCGGCGGAGCTTCGGATGCTGGGCGCAATCGGCTGTGAAGTGACGACGTTTGGTAACCACGAGTTTGATTACCGTTCCAGCGGACTGGCACAGATGATAAAGAGTGCAGCCGAAAGCGGCGACGTACTGCCGGAGCTTGTGGTGTGTAATGTAGACTGGGACGCGATGGAGGCTGCGGGATTAAATGACGGACAGCAGCAGATCCAGAGCGGATTTGAGGAGTACGGCGTGAAGGATTATGTCGTGCTGCAAAAGGGAGACGTCAATGTCGCTGTGACAGGTGTGTTCGGTGTGGACGCACTTGCCTGCGCGCCGACCTGTGAACTGTTATTCCGCGATCCGGTGGAAGCGGTCAGGGAGACGGTGGCAGAGATCAAGGCAAATGAGGATGTGGACATGATCGTCTGCGTATCACACAGCGGTACGTGGGAGGATGAGAGCAAATCCGAGGATGAGATTCTTGCCAAGAGTGTGCCGGATCTTGACCTGATTATCAGCGGTCATACCCACACAGAGCTCGCGGAGCCGATCGTGCACGGCGACACGTATATTGTATCCACGGGAGAGTACGGCAGAAAGATCGGAGAACTTTCCATGACCCAGAAGAGCGATGGCAGATGGGAGATAACGGATTATAAGCTGGTTCCGATTCTTTCGACCATCACTGCGGACGGAGCGACCCAGGAGAAGATTGATGGCTTCATGGAAGCGGTGGATACCGGTTATCTCGCGGATTTCGGTTACACCAAGGATGAGGTGCTTGCAACCAATAATGTGCAGTTTTCCACGCTGCATGATCTCGAGTATGAGCACACGGAACACAATCTGGGTGACCTGATGTCGGACGCCTATGTGTATGCCGTGGAGAACTCCGATGATTTTGACGGAGTACCGGTGGACGTTGCCGTGGTTCCGAGCGGTACGGTGCGCGATACCTACACGGCCGGGGACATTACGGTGGAGCAGGTGTTTAATTCTTTTTCCCTTGGCATTGGTCCGGACGGCGTGCCGGGATACCCGCTGATCAGTGTCTATCTGACAGGGAAGGAACTTCGCACAGCCGCGGAGATTGACGCGTCCGTTTCTGATTACATGACGACAGCCAGACTTTACATGAGCGGACTTCATTTTACATACAATCCGAACCGCATGATTTTAAATAAGGTGACGGATGTTTATCTGACCGATGAGAACGGAAGCCGCGTGGAGCTTGAGGACGATAAGCTGTACCGCGTTGTGGCAGATCTCTACAGCGGACAGATGTTAAGTGCGGTGACGGATATGTCGCACGGACTGTTGTCGCTTGTGCCAAAGTATGCGGACGGAACGCCGATCGAGGATTTTGAGGACGTCATCGTGATGGAGGGGGACCGCGAGTTAAAAGCGTGGGATTCGATTGCCAGATATATGCAGTCCTTTGAGGATACAGACGGCGACGGTATTGCCAATGTGCCGTCTTATTACAGCCAGATGCACGACCGCAAGGTGGTGGATGAGAGCCGCTCGCTCGGAGATCTTGTAAAGAGCCCGAATAAATATGCGGCTATGATTATCGCCGTGATTCTGATTGTGATAATTCTGGTTGTATTACTGATTGTGTTAGTGGTAAAATTGATAAAACGTATACGGAGACGGAAAGCAGATACAATACATAAAAGATAATTGAAATACAGGAGACCATTATGAGTGCGCAGGATAAGACAGAGCAGGTGTTGCGGGAAATGCATATCATGTATGCCAACAGCGAGGTGTATGATAAAGCGACAAATCGGGTTATCATAGACAAAAAGGAGGCGTTAAATCTCCTGCAGCGCCTGAATGTCTGCATCTACGAACTCATGGAGGAACATGAGCTTACCCAGCAGAGCCGCGATGCAGCGGAACGACAGTTCCGCAAGAAGACGGACGGAATCGTCGAGGATGCGAACCGCATGGCGGAGGATGTGTATGCCGGATCGGTCATGTATACGGATGAGGCGCTTCACCGCGTACAGGATATCATGCAGGATGCGATGGACTCTGTCCGGGAGATCTGCGATAAGATGAATGATGCGCTTGCGCAGGAAAAATCAAATGTGCGCAGAGATCAGTCGGAGTTAAAGAGCCACCTTGAGGATTTAAGGGATACGAACAAATACATGAATCTGATCGAGCAGCGCAACAAGGAGATTGCAAAGGAACGCGCGAAGCGTGAGCAGGAGGAAGAAGAGGCGACTTCCGTCTATGCATCCGTAAAGCCGGAGATCAAGATAAACGAAGAGTATTTTGAGAAGAACGGGATTCCGTTAGAGACAGAGGAACCGGAGGAAGAGCCAGAGAAGAACACTGGTGAGACCGGGGCGGAGATAAAAGTAAATCTTGATGCGGAATACTTTAAATGGAAGGAAGACGCTGACGGCGGGAAAGAGGAGAAGAAACCGGAGCGCCATTCTTTCTTTGGCAAGCGGCCGAAGTAAGAGAATCAAAAGGAGCAGATCCGGAGAAAGATATTTCCACCATTCAATTTCATACAGGAAGCAAGGAAGAAGTATTGCCGGGTTATACGCCTGAGTTCCCCTATATTGCATCTCACGAGGTGCTTGGGGGACTCAGGCGTTTTGTTACGTCAGCCGGTAGGCGCGCGGCGACATGCCATAGTGTTTCCGGAACGCGTCCCCGAAATAATTGCCGTCGGAAAAACCGCAGATCCCGGCAATTTCAGTGATCGAAGTGTCCGTCGTGCGCAGAAGGTGCGCGGCGTTCTGAAGGCGGATGTGCGTTAAGTATTCCTTAAATCCGAATCCGGTTGTCTCCCGGAATTTTTTGGAAAAATAAGTGGGATTCATATGTGCGACCGCCGCGGCGGCTGCCAGTGAGACCGGTTCCTCGTAATGTTCGTAGATGTAGCGCGCGCTTTCCTGGATGGCGGTGCTGGTCTCGTCCAGAAATTGCGGAGTCTGGTGGACATCCTGGCAGCGCGCGATCTCAACCAGAAGCTCTGAAAAAAGACTTCTGGTCATGAGCGGTGCATAAGGATCGCTGCTTTCGGATTCAAGGCGCAGGCGCGTCATCAGGCGTTCTAACTGCGGACGGCTGGAAGACGGAATGGTGAGTCTGCTGCGGGAAAAAAGCCCGACGCAAAGATCCGGACCGCTGGCGGCAGACACCCGGTGTAAGTAATCTTCCGAAAAAAAGATGTTGATGCGCTCGGCAGGACGCTTGGTTTCATAGAGAACGCGGTGCAGCACAGAGGGAGGAATCATAATCAGATCTCCTGGAAAGAGCCGGTAAATGCTGTGGCTGATAAAACAGCGGCACTGACCGGACAGCAGGTAATAAAATTCGTAGTACGGGTGATAATGGGATTCTCCCATATCAAAATGCGAATCGCGCTGTACCTGCGTAATTTTAAAATCGGCAATGCGGTCGTGACAGCTGGAGGAAGCGAAATCGTTCATGGGTATAACTCCTGTTCCTGGTTCCGTGAAGGTTTCTGCGGAATGGTGATTCTGGATTTTTGCCTGCAATGACAAAAAATCAGTAGTATAAAGCAAAATAACGGAAAAAATTCGTATAAATAAATATATTTTTGTTATACCATGGGAGAACAGAAAAGTAAAGAAACGCAGATACAAAAAGAATGGAGAAGAACATGCAGGCAGATCTTTCAAAAAAGGACGAACAATTTCGCGAGTTTTCCCTGAACGGACCCATGTGGCGGGTGGTATTGTATGTGGGATTTCCACTGGCGCTCTATGAGAGCCTGAACCAGCTTTTTAAGATACTCGATACCATGATGGCGTCACATATCGGCGCATCCGCGGTGTCCGCGGTCGCGTATTTGTCCCAGATCAACATGATGATCTCGGCGGTGGGAACCGGGCTTGCGGTGGGCGCCAGCATCAAGGTGAGCCAGGCATATGGGGCCGGCGATTTCATGCTGGTAAAAAAGCGTGTCAGCACAATGTTTGCCATGTGCGGGGCGCTCGGTATCGCAATACTGCTTGTCCTGGTGCCGTTCACGCCGGAGTTCCTGCGCCTGATGAATACACCGGAAGAATTTATTGCGGACGGGAGCACGTATTTCAGGCTGGAGTTGTTCGGAATGGTCATCACGTTTTTCAATAACGTCTACATCGCCATTGAGCGTGCCAGAGGAAATTCCAAACGGATTCTGATTCTCAATACGGCGGTCATCGTAGTGAAACTGGGGCTGACGGCATGGTTTGTCTACGGGCTGGACGGAGGCATCAATATGATCTCCTGTGCGACGATCATCTCACAGAGCTTTCTTCTTCTCGCTGCGTGCATCAATATGAACCAGAAGGGAAATGCGTTTGGCTTCTCATTGCGTGCCATCTCCATAAAAAAGGAGGTCATCTGCCCGATGCTCACGCTGTCGTTTCCGGTCATCGTGGAGCGGATTGCGTTTGCGGTTGGAAAGGTGATTGTCAATTCGATGAGTACCGTCTACGGTTCCTGGACGGTGGGAGCGCTTGGAATCTCCAACAATATCGGCGGAATCACGACAAACCCGCAGAACGGATTTCAGGAGGGAGGCTCCTCCATTATCAGTCAGAATCTGGGGGCTGGCAGACCGAAGCGCGCGCTTTTGGCGTTCCGCTGGGTGCTTTACATTGACATGCTCATCGGACTGGTCATCATGACGGCGTCGCTGTTATGCTTAAACCAGCTGGCAGGTCTCTTTGCCGGGGACAATGCAGAGTTTGCCGAGATGATCAAACAGATTTACCGGTTTGAGGCGGTCGGAGCAATCCCGCTCGGCGTCAACGCGGCGGTAATGGCGCTGCTCTATGGATTTGGAAAGACGCGTGTGACGCTGGTCATGAACTTCTGCCGTGTCTTTCTGTTCCGAGTGCCGGTACTTTGGGCGTTGCAGCAGTTCACGGATCTCGGAAACGTCAGCGCCGGCATTGTCATGGCGGTGAGCAATGTGGCGAGCGGCGTGCTTGCAGCGGTGGTGGGCGTCATCGAGATACGCAGAATCTGTAACACATACGATGTGCGGTATTTTGGCGGAGAACGGAAAAATTAAGAAATGAAAACTACACCTATAGATTGCAAATATTTCAACTCTATGTTAAAATGTCTAAAACAGTATCAATTCGATAGAATAAAGGACAGGACATGAGTATTAAAGATAGAATTCTGAAAAGGCGGGAAAGATTTGCATACGAACGCGCACACTGGGTGGATGCGGATCCCGAAGAGAGCTGGTTTTATCTTATGACGAACATACAGCGCAACAACCTGTATTCGCTGGTATTGATCGGACCGGCAATTTTTTGCATCTTATTTTACTATTTTACAGGGATTACGCCCAATATTGCGCTGTCTTATCTGATCATTGACATGATCGTCATCTTTGCCAAGAGGCATTTTGCAATCCGAAGAATCCGGGAGGATCAGGCGTATGCCCGGCTCGGTGACCGCACAGAGGTTCTTTTGCAGATGGCGCGGGAACTAAGTGAAAAAGACCAGATGAAGAGGGAACAGAATACAGATCACACAGATAAAAGGGATAAGAATAAAAGACACAGGAGAAGAGGAGGGACAGACAAAAGAGACAAAAGAAAGAGTGACACTACGACCGGGTAGCGTCCGTGTGCTTCATGACTTCGACAAGTTCACGCAGAATACGGATCTGCGCATCGGTGAGGTCTTTTACCTCAATGATCGTAGCGTAGGAATCGGTCGTGGTTCGTCCGAGAATATAGTCCGTGGATGTGTGATAGATATCAGCCAGTGCGATCAGGCGCTCCAGACTGGGGTTACGCTCCGTTTTCTCATAAGCGCTGATTAAGGCAGGCGTTACACCGAGACGATTTGCGACTGCACTCTGGGACAGATGATTCTTTTCACGTAATTCAATTAAACGGTCTGCCATATTCTTGTCCATAATCAACGCCTCGCTTTCCTGCTTAGTCTAGTGCATGTTTCCCATACTTGCGGTTATGAAGAGATCAACTGTAAGTTGAAAACGATACTACTTAGAATATGCAGGACATGAAAAAATACACCCGCTGAAGATAAAGAATATCATAGCAGGTGTATTTTTATCATTAAAGGCGCAGTTGTCACTGATATGGCAGAAAGCCCATTTGAAGCGGGATCAGAAGCCGTCGCCCTCGCGGTAACCGGTTTTGCTGGTGATCATTTCACTGTTGTTTTTCACTGTATCGGAAGGCGTGTAAGCCATATCTGTATAGAGGAACTGATGAAGTGCCGTGACATTGGACGATAGGTCGCAGGGAATCACGACATCTCCCACTTTGTCATAGCGGTGGGCGGTTTTTTCATATGGGAACCCGTTGGTCTCGCTGAGCTTGTAATTAAAAATATTGGTGGCGAGTGCAAGCAGATCCGCATTGGAGAAGCTGGTCTGAATATCGCTGAAGAGAGTGTTGATTAGTGCGTTGAGCGTCTTCAGATCGGATTTTTGTGCTTTGGCAATCATAGCTGAAAGTACCGCACGCTGACGTTCCGTGCGCTTGTAATCATCACCGCCGCCGTAACGGATTCGTGCAAATGCCGTTGCCTGCACGCCGTTTAAGGTGTAAGTTCCGCCGGAAGACGGGCAGGAAGCGGTATTTCCGGTAAGGCGGTTTAATTCCTGAATATAGCCGAGCATCAGGCTGGCTTCGTCATCGGTGATCGTCATTTCCACGCCGCCCAGCAGATCCACACATTCGACAATTGCACTGAAATCCACCGTCACATAATCTGTGATTGCAAGATCGAGATTGGTATTGAGCATTGAGAGTGCCTGCTCGGGTCCTCCTTTTGCGTAGGCGGCGTTGCATTTTTCAAAGACTCCGCTGCCGGTGTCCAGATAGGTATCCCGGTAGATGGAGACCAGTTGGACCTCGTGCGTTTTGTTGTTGATATTGGCGAGCATAATGACATCGCTCCGCCCTTTGGACAGGGAATTGTTTGTACGGTTGTCCAGACCGAAGAGAGCAACTGTGCGATAGTCTGACATGGCATCCATTGTTTCGGAGGACAGATCTTCATTGATGGCGACCTGATCCATGTCAAGCTTTGTTTTCTGTATTTTTGAAAGTTTTACAACTGCAAACAACAAAAGAGTCAGCAGAAGAATCAGAATAATTTCTGCAATCAGCAAAATGACTCTGCGGCGTTTCTTCGTTTTTTTCTTTTTCATATCAAAGATCCTCCAGAATAAAAGCATGGTTGGGTTACCTGCTTATCTTAAAGCGGGAATATGCCGCCCGCAATAAAGATTCTCTTAATTTTGCGCGCAGATTTTTAAAAATAATTAAGAAATCTCCTCTATAACAATTTGCGCGTGTCTGTTAAAATGAAGAAAACAGGCAATAGAAAGGCTGATATGCAGTGCGATATCTGCCACGTTAGAATGGAGAGAAGAGAATGCAGACAATTCTGGTATGTGATGATGACAAAGAGATCGTGGAAGCGATCGACATATATTTACAGCAGGAAGGCTATCAGGTATTAAAGGCGTACGATGGAGAGGAAGCGCTTGAGATCTTAAAGGAAAAAGAAGTCCATCTTCTGATCATCGACGTCATGATGCCGCGGCTGGATGGCATCCGGGCAACGTTAAAGATCCGGGAGGAGAGCAGTATCCCGATCATTATTCTATCTGCGAAAACGGAAGATGCGGACAAGATTTTAGGACTTAATATCGGCGCGGACGATTATGTGGAAAAGCCGTTCAATCCTCTGGAACTGGTGGCACGTGTAAAGTCGCAGCTTCGCCGTTATACGCAGCTTGGCAATGCGGCAGAGAACGACGCGTCCGTATATACCGTCGGCGGTCTGTCGATCAACGATGATTTAAAAGAGGTCACGGTGGACGGGGAGACGGTTAAGCTGACGCCGATTGAATACAACATTCTGCTTCTCCTTGTGAAGAATCAGGGGAAGGTATTTTCTATCAACCAGATCTATGAGAGCATCTGGAACGAGGATGCGATCGGTGCGGACAATACGGTGGCGGTTCATATCCGCCATATCCGCGAGAAGATCGAGATCAACCCGAAAGAGCCGCGCTACCTCAAGGTAGTCTGGGGCGTGGGCTATAAGATTGACAAGAACTAGAGGAGCGTCTTTATGGAGAAAAGATCCTACAGTTACGGAATGAAAATAACGGGAGTGCTCCTTCATTCCTTTTTTACAATCGTTCTTACAGTGTCCGTGTTCCTTCTGGCATCGCTTGTCAGCAAGAATATTCTGGAGCTTACCGATATTGGAACCGATGATTTCCTTAGTTCCGGGTATTATCTGAAATGCATGGAGCAGAAGTGCAATGATCTGAACGATTATCTGCTCCTGACACAGAAAGGCGCGCTTCGGACAGCGGAGGATGAGAAACGCTATCTGCAGTATACCAATGAATTTAAGCAGGAGAGTACAAATTTCTGCTACTGGTATAAGATCAATGGCGTGTGGTATACTAATCAGCCAGATACCAGAGAGGGGCAGCAGTTCGATACGCAGACGGTTCTCATGGAGGCAAAGACCATGGGAGATTATCTGCTTTACGATATGGAAGACAAGGAATTCGGCACGGATATCCGGGGACTGGAGAATTATTTTTTCAGCAATAACGGCAATCAGATCTACTGGCCCCTGGAAGACGTGGTGCTTGTCATCGGCGTGGACACACAGCTTTCGGCAGGGGATGATCTGCGGGATGCCAAGATAGAATATGAAAGGCTTCATCCGTGGATCAAAGTGAGCATTGCAGGGGCAATTATCAGTCTGCTGGGCTGGATTCTGACGCTTGTGTACCTGACACTGGCAGCGGGACACAAGGAGGGGGAGGAAGGCATCGCCTTAAGCTCCATTGACCGCATCAAGACCGAACTTATGATTGCTGGCTTTGTGTTTTTATCGGCGGAGCTGGTTATGCTGCTTGCGAGAGCAAGCAGCCGGGAATGGGAGGTTGCAGGTCTCCTTGTCGCATCAGGGACCATCAGTTTTCTCATTGATACGCTGTTTCTTATCTTCTATCTGAGTATGGTGCGTCGCCTGAAAGCGGAAGTGATGTGGGAGAACAGCCTTGTGTGCTGGCTTGGACGCGGGATTGAGAAGACGTTCCGGGAAAGGTCTGTCACAGTTAAGATTTTGATGATCTTTGCGATTCATATGATCGTCTGCTTTTTCCTGGCGGCGGGAGCGTTTTACTACAGAAATGTGCCGGCACTCATTGCCCTGCTCTTATTCAGCGCCATGGAGGCATACATTCTGCTCCGGAAAGCGGTGGAGCACTATCAGATCCTGCAGGGAGTTGAGGAGATTGCGGACGGTGATCTCTCTGCCAAGATTGACGTTGAAGAACTTCACGGTGAGGACCGGAAGCTGGCGGAGACGATCAACAATATCGGCGCCGGACTGTTGCATGCCGTGGACGACAGCACGAAAAACGAGCGCATGAAAGCGGATCTGATTACCAACGTCTCCCATGACATCAAGACACCGCTGACATCGATTATCAATTATGTCAACCTTATACAGCGCGAGGATGTGGACAACGAGCGCGTGAAAAACTACGTGAAGATCCTGGACGAAAAGTCCCAGCGCTTAAAGCAGCTCACAGAAGATCTGGTGGAGGCATCCAAGGTCAGTTCCGGGAATGTGAAGCTTGAGATGCACAAGATCGACATTGTGGAACTGGTGTGTCAGACTGGCGGCGAATTCAATGAAAAGTTTGAGGACAAAGAACTTACGATAGTGACAAAGCTTCCGCGCCAGGCGGTCTACATCTGGTCAGACGGACGGCACCTCTACCGCGTGATCGAGAATCTCTATAATAATGTCGCCAAGTATGCACTTCAAAAGACGCGTGTCTATGTGGAAGTGCAGGCGGACGAAGAACGTGCCGTCTTTTCTATTAAGAATGTTTCGGCGCGGTCACTGGCAAGAGAGAACAGCGAAGTGGAAGATCTGACGGAACGGTTTATCCGGGGGGATTCCTCCAGAACGACGGAGGGAAGCGGTCTGGGACTTTCCATCGCGAAGAATCTCACGCTTCTTATGGGAGGAATGTTTGATATTTCTGTGGATGGAGACCTGTTTAAGGCGACCATCGCTCTTCCGCTCTATGTGGAGGGACAGGAAGAAAGGGGGCAGTGATATGGTAAAAGCAGTGATCTTTGATATGGACGGGGTACTCATTGACACGGAAAAATGGCTGAACAAATACTGGCGCCAGGCGGCAGCGGAGGCGGGGTATGATATGACGGTGGAGGATGGTCTTGCGATCCGGAGTCTCGCGGCAAAGTATGCGGCGCCGTTTCTGCAGAAGCGGTTTGGAGCGGATTTCCCGTACTGGACGATCCGCGAGCGGCGCAAGGAACTGATGAAGGCGCACATCGCGGCGAACGGGATCGATAAAAAGCCAGGTGTGGATGAACTTCTGGACTATCTGCGGGCGCACCGGATTAAGACGGCGGTGGCAACTGCGACGGATCCGGCGCGCACAAAGGATTATCTCACCAGAATCGGCATCTACGACAAGTTTGACCGTATAGTGTGCGCAACGATGGTGGAGAACGGCAAGCCCAAGCCGGATATTTATCTCTATGCCTGTGAGCAGATCGGGGAAGCGCCTGCGGACTGTATTGCGGTCGAAGATTCCCCCAACGGCGTGCGCTCCGCAACGGATGCGGGAATCCGGACGGTCATGGTGCCGGATCTGGCGGAACCGGATGCGGATGCGGCAAAACGCATCGCGGCAAAAGCGGGTACACTCTTTGATATCATACTGATGTTTGAAGACGGCGATTTGTCATGATAAAGCGCGAAAGTGCTTGATTTTTACCTGCAAGACCGATATAATTTTTGAAAGGCTATGATAAGGGCAAGGAGGAAATCATGAAGTTATATGACAGCGGAGTATATCTGGTAAACGGAACGGAACTGGTTGTGGATGACGCGCAGGCAGCTGCCGCAATAAAGAGCAGAACGGGCAGAGAGGTGACAAAAGCCGAGGCGGCGCAGGGAACGATCGCATACGGCATTTTAAAGGATCACAATGTATCCGGCAATATGGACAAGCTGCAGATCAAGTTTGATAAGCTGACTTCCCACGACATTACGTTCGTAGGAATCATACAGACAGCACGTGCATCGGGACTGGAGAAGTTCCCGATTCCGTATGTACTGACGAACTGCCACAACAGCCTCTGCGCAGTGGGCGGCACCATCAACGAGGATGACCACATGTTTGGGCTGACCTGTGCAAAGCGCTATGGCGGAATCTATGTGCCGCCTCATCAGGCAGTCATTCACCAGTTTGCCAGAGAGATGCTGGCGGCAGGCGGCAAGATGATCCTCGGATCGGATTCCCACACGAGATACGGAGCGCTCGGTACCATGGCAGTCGGCGAGGGCGGTCCGGAGCTGGTAAAGCAGCTTCTCTCCAAGACATACGATATCGATATGCCGGGCGTAGTAGGCGTTTACCTGACGGGTACACCGCGCAAGGGCGTCGGACCGCAGGATATTGCACTGGCGATCATCGGCGAAGTGTTTGAACGCGGTTATGTGAAAAATAAGGTCATGGAGTTTGTCGGACCGGGCGTTTCCAACATGAGTGTGGACTATCGTATCGGTGTGGACGTCATGACAACCGAGACGACCTGCCTTTCCTCTATCTGGAGAACGGATGACGCGGTAAAGGAGTTCTATGAGATTCACGGCAGAGAGGGAGATTACAAGGAACTGAATCCGGCAGCAGTCGCTTACTATGACGGAATGATCGAGATCAATCTGGATGAGATCAAACCGATGATTGCGATGCCGTTCCACCCGAGCAACACCTACACGATCGAGGAGCTGAACGCAAACCTGATGGATATTCTGGATGACTGCGAGAAGCGGGCAGAGGTAAGCTTTGACGGTGCGGTCAAGCTCGACTTAAAGAGCAAGGTCAGAAACGGCAGACTGTATGTGGATCAGGGTATTATCGCAGGCTGCGCGGGCGGCGGTTTTGAGAATATCTGTGATGCGGCGGACATCTTAAAGGGTGCGTCGATCGGACCGGATGAGTTTACGCTCAGCGTTTATCCGGCAAGTACGCCGATTTATATGGAACTGGTGAAAAATGGAGCCGTTGCCACGTTGATGGAGACGGGTGCGATTGTGAAGACGGCATTCTGCGGACCGTGCTTTGGCGCAGGAGACACGCCGGCGAACAATGCATTTTCCATCCGCCACTCCACGAGAAACTTCCCGAACCGCGAGGGTTCCAAGGTGCAGAAGGGACAGGTTGCTTCCGTGGCGCTTATGGACGCGCGTTCCATCGCTGCGACGGCGGCAAACAAGGGATATTTGACGGCAGCTACGGACGTGGATGTAGATTTTTCCAAGCCGAAGTATCATTTTGACAGTGCGATCTATGCAAACCGTGTCTTCGACAGCAAGGGCGTGGCAGATCCGTCCGTGGAGATCCAGTTCGGACCGAACATCAAGGACTGGCCGGCGATGAGTGCGCTTCCGGAGAATATGGTATTAAAAGTAGTATCGGAGATTCATGATCCGGTAACGACGACAGATGAGCTGATTCCTTCCGGCGAGACCTCTTCTTTCCGCTCGAACCCGCTCGGATTGGCAGAGTTTGCACTCTCCAGAAAAGACCCGCAGTACGTGGGACGTGCAAAGGAGATCCAGAAGGCACAGAAAGCAGTCGAGGAGGGCACATGTCCGGTTGAGGCAGTCGAAGAACTGCGCCCGGTAATGGATGCGATCCGTGCGGCATTTCCGGAGAAAACGTTTGGCGAAGAGATGAAGCCGGGAACACTTGGCTTCGGAAGTACGATTTTCGCGGTGAAGCCGGGCGACGGTTCTGCGCGTGAGCAGGCAGCGTCCTGTCAGAAGGTGCTTGGCGGCTGGGCAAACATCGCCAATGAGTACGCGACAAAGCGTTACCGCTCGAACCTTATCAACTGGGGTATGCTTCCGTTTGTCATTCCGGAGGGAGCGCTTCCGTTCCAGAATCTGGATTATCTGTTTTTGCCGGACATCCGCAAGGCAGTGGAAGAAAAGCAGAGCGAGATTACCGCATACGTGGTGAAGGGTTCTGAGTTAAAGGAATTTAAGCTGGGACTGGGTGCGATGACGGACGACGAGAGAGAGATTATCTTAAAAGGTTGTCTGATCAATTATTATCGCGGATAAGCCCGTTTCGTGGCAATAGGATCAGAGAGAACAGGCAGTGTTAAGAAATGCACTGCCTGTGTTTTTACAGCGGAGTTTGTTTTAACTAACCAAAAAGTTTGTTTTGTTGTAAATACAACAGACTAATTCCTGGTACCATGGTAGGATTTGGAAGAAATAGAAAACACGGGGTTGTGTAACAATAGAACATAGAGGAAAACGACCGCGTGTGTGAAATAGAAAGGAGAAATGAATGATGATGAATCCAAGAAAAGTTGCAGTAATCGGATGTGGTTTTGTGGGGGCGTCCATCGCGTTTGCCCTCATGCAGAAAGGACTGTTTTCAGAGATGGTGCTCATAGATGCCAATCACGCAAAAGCGGAGGGGGAGGCGATGGATTTAAGCCACGGCCTTCCCTACACGGCGTCGATGGACATCTATGCCGGGGACTATAAGGATGTGGCAGACTGCGGTCTGATCATTATTACCGCGGGAGCGAATCAGAAACCGGGAGAGACGCGTCTGGATCTGATCGAGAAGAATGTCGGAATTTTAAAATCAATCGTTCCGCAGATCACGGCGACGGCGTTCGAGGGAATTTTAATGATAGTTGCCAATCCAGTGGATGTGCTGACCTATGCGGCACAGCAGATATCCGGTTATCCGGTGGAGAGAGTCTTTGGCTCCGGTACGGTTCTGGATACGGCGAGACTCAAATATCAGGTTGGCAGACATCTGGATGTGGACAGCCGCAGCGTTCATGCCGTTATCATCGGTGAGCATGGCGACAGCGAACTTCCGGTATGGAGCGGGGCGAATGTGTCCGGAATCGATCTGAATCATTTCTGCGAACTGCGGGGACATTTCAACCACGAGGCATCCATGGAGCGCCTGTATGAGGAGGTGCGCGACAGCGCCTATGAGATCATAGAGCGCAAGGGTGCGACCTACTACGGCATTGCCATGGCGGTTGCGAGAATTGCAGAGAGCATTGTGAAGGATGAGCATGCCGTGCTTCCGGTGTCGGTGGAACTGCAGGGAGAGTACGGTCTGTCCGGTCTGGCACTCAGCATCCCGTCGGTGGTCGGCAAGAACGGAATCGAGAAGGTGCTTGAGATTCCGCTCAATGAGAAGGAGAAAAATGCACTTCTTGCGTCGGCAGACCAGCTGAAGGCAGTCATTGAAAAATTAACATTAAATTAGCGGCAAATAAAGAATAGCGATTGGAAAACCTCCCTGCATGGGGTATAATGTACGCATAGGCAAAAGTGAGCATGCATCGAAACGGATGCAGATGCTTGCAGCGGCAGCCGGATCCGATGCATGTGAACGCGTCAGCGGGTCCGGAAAACCGTAGGTTTTTCGGACCTTTTGCCGTAGGCGTAAGAAAAGCTGATAGGGCGAACGCCCGCGAGTCCGGAAGAGCGAAGCGGTTTCGGACGTGCACTGCTGGGAATTGCAGCGGCAGACAACAGAGGAACAGCAAGGAGGTTTACTATGGACAGTGAGAGACGACAGACAGACAATACTTCCGGCGACAGAAATGGCGGATGGAATTTAAAGCAATATGTAGTAATCGCGTTGGTAGTGTTTATTACGTTTTGCTGTTGCATACTGTTTTTCTTTATGATATATCGTTACAACGGGTTTGCGGATTTCTGGAAAAAGCTGACCACAATTCTTCAGCCGATTATTATGGGGCTGGTGCTTGCATATCTGCTCAATCCGGTAATGAAGTTTCTGGAACGTCATCTGATGAAGCTGTTGGAACCGCGGATGAAGAGCAAAACAAAAGCAAAAAAAATGTCGCGCGGCGTTGCGATCGCGGGGGCGTGGGTGTTCTTAGGGGGAATCGTTGTACTGCTTATCGCGGCGATTGTTCCTTCTATCATACAGAGTATACAGGGGATCGCCACGGGGCTTCCGAGCGAGGTCAAGAACATCATGGACTGGTCGGATGAATTCTTCAAGGGAGATTCGGAGATTGTAGGTGTTATAAACGATGTGCTGCAAAAAGCAAGCGATGCCGTACAGAAGTTTCTTGAAAATGATCTGCTGGCGCAGGTTCAGGTTTATCTGACGTCGATCGCAAGCGGTGTGATCTATACGTTAAAGTTTCTGCTGAATCTGGTGGTCGGCATCATTGTGTCCATTTATGTGCTGGCGAGCCAGGAGACGTTTGCAGGACAGGCGAAGAAAATCATTTACGCCATGTTCAAGCCGGTACGTGCGAACGTGATCGTTGAGACGGTGCGCAAGAGCAACGAAATCTTTGGCGGATTTATTTCCGGAAAACTTCTGGATTCAGCGATTATCGGTATTCTTGCCTATGTGGTGCTCACTATTATGAGAATGCCGGATACGATCCTGCTTGCAGTGATCATCGGCGTGACCAACATTATTCCGTTTTTCGGACCGTTTATCGGAGCAATTCCGTCATTCCTTATCGTTGTATTGCAGAATCCGCTGCAGGGAGTGTACTTTCTCATTTTCATCTTTATTCTCCAGCAGATCGACGGCAATATTATCGGACCGAAGATCCTCGGCGATTCTACTGGGCTTAGTTCCTTCTGGGTGGTATTTGCCATTCTGGTATTTGGCGGGCTGTGGGGATTCCCGGGCATGTTGCTCGGTGTGCCGCTCATGGCAGTAATCTACTATGTGGCACAGAAGCTGGTATCTTATTTTCTGCGAAAGCGGGGTCTGGTGGACGATACGGGAAGCTACATTCATCTGATGCGCATTGACAAGAGGACAAACGAGCTTGTCTATGAGGAAAAAACGGAGAAAGGCACCGGGGAAAAAATCGAAGAATCACCTGAAAAATAATATGCTGCCCTCATATAGGACAATGAAATATAAAAGTCCTATATGGGGGTATTTTCATGTCTGGAAAAAGTAAGATAATTCCAATAAAAAAAGACAGGCAGCACACCACTGCGTGACAGCCTTTTCGGACGAATATTTTTGACATCTATTAGTGCGTATGATAAACTAAAAGGTAATAAAAAGAGTGAAAATCGCACAGTTTGAGGTGGCACAAATTGGATAAATACGAATATAAATTAAAGCTGGATCAGATGAAGTCCTTTACCGCAGAGAATAATTACAAAGCCGCTGCGGAGATTGCGGACACGATCAACTGGCATAAAATAAAAAACGTCAACGCACTGATTAAGGCGGGAGAAATCTACGAGAATGTGGGAAGATATGAGGAGAGCAGGGACATTCTGCTCATGGCGTATGACAGATCCCCGATCGGACGAATGATTATCTACCGGCTTGCGGAGGTTGCCATCAAGATGGGGAACTGCGAGGAAGCGAGAGACTACTATCAGGAATTCGTGGAGATCGCCCCGCACGACAATCTCAAATACGTTCTGCGCTACGAGATCAGTAAGGCGGAGGGCGCCGATCTGCAGACGCTGATCGGAATACTGGAAGAATTAAAAGAGCAGGAATATTCCGAGGAGTGGGCGTTTGAACTGGCATGCCTTTACCATAAGGCGGGGATGAGCGAAAAATGCATCGACGCCTGCGATGAGCTGATTCTCTGGTTCGGAGACGGACCTTATGTGGAGCGGGCGCTGGAGCTTAAGATGCTCTATCAGCCGCTGACCAGACAGCAGGAGGAAAAGTACCGGCAGTTCCGCCTCAAAAAAGAGGGCGTTGTGGAAGTGCGGCCGGAGGACGACCTTGAGTCCGGCGAGATTGTGAGCGAACCGGTGCAGATACCGAAGGTAAAGCTTTCACCGGAGCGTTTTAATACACAGAATCTGCAGGATGAACTTCGCAAGAATATGGTGCAGATCATGGAAGCGACCGACAAGGAAAAGGTCGAGGACAGCATGGATACGATCAAGAAGCTCGTGGAGGAGATTCCGTATCTTCAGATCCCCAAGGAGGAACCGTTGCCGCAGGATACGATCGAGATGCCCCATATCGAGACGGATGCAGAGATTGACAACTCGCTCAAGAGCAATTTTAAAGAGCTTCTTGCAGAGGATTATGACGGACAGATCAGCATGTATGTTCCGGATAAGGGGGCTACAGAGCCGCAGGTGACGGGACAGATGAGTATTGATGAGGTGCTTGCAGACTGGGAGAAGACCAAGCGTGCGGCAGAGACGGCGCTTGAGGAGGCGAAGCAGCGCAAGCTGGAATCCGCGAAGGCGCGTGCACTGCAGGAGGCAGGCGATATCATGGAGCGTTTGGTGGATGTGATTCCGAAGCTTGACTCCGGACTGACACCGAAGGATCTGCTGGATGAAGAGTATCTGGGCGGTCAGCCGATTGCTGACGATAAGGCGGCTGAGATGGTGGCGAACATGAACCAGATCTTACAGCAGGAGATCGACCGCTTATCCTCCGAGAATGCGAGAATGGATGAACAGCTTGCGGCGGCAAGTGCGGCGGAGGCAGCAGGTGTGGCGGAGCCGCAGGAAGCGTTGCAGCCGGAGGAGGCAGATTTCTGGGGGAACGGCATCACAGAGCTGACACAGAGCCCGTATGAGATAGAACCAGATGCGGAGCAGCTTGCGGCGGAGGCTGCATATGAACCGCAGACAGATGCGGGATACGGAGCAGAGACAGAGCCGGTATACGCACCGGAGGCAGAGGCGGTATATGAGCCGCAGACAGGGGTGGTATATGAACCGCAGACAGATGCGGTGGTAAGTGAGACGGAACAGGCAGATGCGGCAGGAAGCTATGGCGGAATCGAGGAACCGGAGATTCCGGGCAGCTATACCGAAGAGACAGACCCGGATACGTTTACCCTGGGGGCCGATGTCCAGGCGCTTCTGGCAGAGGAAGCGGTGGCAAAAGACACGGCGCAGCCACAGGCGGCGGAAGAACCGGAGGATACAGACGATGCTGCCGGGATGGAAGAGCCGGATACGGCAGCACTGGGAGCCGACATCCAGGCATTGATGGAAGAGCAGAAGATACAGCCGGAGGACGAGGAACTTCCGAAGGCGGAGAAGTCCGGCGGAAAGCTGGCAGGCGGGGGACACCCGAAGAGCGGAGCTTCAAAAGCGAAAGCGGCAGACGACGTGCTTCCGAAGATCGAGGAGCCGGAGGAGGAAGGACATCAGGCAATTATCCGGCTTTCCAAAGAGCAGCGGGAGATTTTTACATATTTTGTGCCGATTAAGGGAATGGAACAGCAGCTGTGCCAGGCGCTTACGGGAGCAGCGGCAAGACTTTCGTCCGGTAAAACGGCTTCCACCGGGAATATGATTATTCAGGGCGGACAGGGAAGCGGCAAGACGGTGCTCGCGACCAGCATGATTAAGGCGCTCCAGAAGGAAGTGGGCAAGCCGAACGGAAAAATCGGCAAGATCGAAGCTTCCGTGCTGAATCAGAAAGATGTGGCGGCGCTCCTGAAAAAAGTGGCGGGCGGATGTCTGATTATCGAAAAGGCGGGAGCCATCTCAAGAGAGACGGCAGTCAAGCTTGGCACGCTGCTTGACAGTGACAACAGCGGACTGTTTGTGATTATGGAGGACACCAGAAGAGGAATCGAGAAGGCACTCAGCCGGGATGCGGGATTTGCAGCACGGTTTTCGGAGAAAATCAATATCCCGATCTTTACGAGCGACGAACTGGTGGCGTTTGCGAGATCCTATGCCAACGAACTGGGTTACACCATCGATGAGATGGGAGTTCTGGCACTTTACAACAGCATCAGCAATATTCAAAAGCTGGATCAGGCGACAACCCTTACAGAGGTCAAGGATATTGTGGACGAGGCAATCGCCCATGCAGAACGGGGAGGACTTAAGAAGGCGTTCAGTATTATCACTTCCAGAAGATATGACGATGACGATTATGTCATCCTTCATGAAAAAGATTTTGGATTTTAAAATCAAGATAAAGGGGTAGATGGGTATGGCAAATTTTTCAGAGCTGGATCGGTACTTATTTGGGCAGGCGACACACTATGAGATTTACCGGAAGCTGGGGGCGCATCCCACAGATGAATACGGCATCCGGGGAGTCTGCTTTGATCTGTGGGCGCCAAATGCCGCACGTGTATGGGTCATCGGTTCCTTTAACGGATGGGATGAGGGCGCCAATGAAATGAAGCGCCTGGAGCCGGAGACGATGGGGATTTTTGAATTGTTTATTCCGGGTGTCGAGGAGGGTGATCTGTACAAGTACCTCATCGAGACAAAGGACGGAAAGCGCCTGTACAAGGCGGATCCTTATGCGAACTACGCGGAGTTAAGACCCGGAACGGCGTCGGCAGTTACGGATATTGAACATTTTAAGTGGTCAGATGCCGAGTGGATGAAAGAGCGCGCCACACACAAGGAAGATGTATATGAACAGCCGCTTGCCATCTATGAGGTTCACCCGGGATCCTGGATGCGTCATCCGGGCAGACAGGATGACGGATTTTACAGTTATCGGGATCTGGCAAAATCTTTGATTCCGTATGTGACTGAGATGGGGTATTCCCATATCGAGCTTATGGGAATCTGCGAATATCCGTACGATGGTTCCTGGGGCTATCAGGTAACCGGTTATTATGCGCCTACCTCGCGCTATGGAACACCGGAAGACTTCGCTTATTTTGTAAATGAATGCCACAGACACAAGATCGGCGTCATCTTAGACTGGGTTCCGGCACATTTTCCAAAGGATGCGCACGGTCTGGCAGAGTTTGACGGAAGCTGTCTCTATGAGTATGCAGACCCGAGAAAAGGGGAGCATCCGGACTGGGGCACTAAGATTTTTGATTACGGTAAGAACGAGGTCAAGAATTTCCTGATCGGCAGCGCCCTGCTGTGGGTGGAGCATTACCATGTGGACGGTCTGCGTGTAGACGCGGTGGCGTCCATGCTGTATCTCGATTACGGAAAGGAGGCCGGTCAGTGGGTTCCGAACCAGTACGGCGACAATAAGAACCTGGAGGCAATCGAGTTCTTTAAACATATCAATACCCTGGTTCTCGGAAGAAATCCGGGAGCTGTCATGATTGCGGAGGAATCTACCGCATGGCCGAAGGTGACCGGACCGGTGGAGGATGACGGACTGAATTTCAGCTATAAGTGGAACATGGGCTGGATGCATGATTTTTTGGATTACATGAAGCTGGATCCTTACTTCCGCAGGGACAATCATCACAAGATGACATTTGCGATGAGCTACAATGAGAGCGAAAAATACATTCTGGTGCTCTCCCACGATGAGGTTGTACATCTGAAATGCTCCATGATTAACAAAATGCCGGGACTTGGCATTGATAAGTTCCGCAATCTCATGGTAGGCTACGCGTTTATGATGGGACATCCGGGCAAGAAGCTTTTATTTATGGGACAGGAATTTGCACAGCTTCGCGAGTGGAGTGAGGAGCGCGAGCTGGACTGGTTCCTTCTCGACAATCCGGATCACAAGCATATCCAGAACTGGGTGAAAAAACTGCTTCATATTTACCGGAAGAATCCGGCGCTTTACGAGCTCGACAGCAGCTGGGGCGGTTTCGAGTGGATCAATGCGAACGATGCGGACAGAAGCATCTACAGTTTCATCCGCAAGAGCAAGGACGGAAAAAATCAGCTGCTCTTTGTGTGCAGCTTTACACCGGTGGCAAGACCGGATTACAGAGTGGGAGTGCCTGCCAAGAAGACCTACAAGCTGATATTGGACAGTGACTCCGAAGAGTTTGGAGGATGCGGCAGACAGCGTCCGCAGAGTTACAAGGCGGTGGAGGCCGAATGTGACGGCAGACCATACTCGATCGCGTATCCTCTGGAGCCGTACGGCGTGGCGGTATTTCGTTACTGATTGCATTTCGGGGGCTGGCGAAATGCGAAGAACAGCTTAATAATGGTGCTGATATGACCGATATATATATCAGCTATGAATGGCGCATAGTGTTATGCGCCATTTTTATGCTTCATATTCGATTACTCTATAGAACCACAGCTGAAAAGGTAAAAGGAGTGCACAGGATGAGAGTAGAGCAGCAGAGCCAGAATATTATAGATGTTGTAAAGCAGAGTATCGGACCGGAGGAAAAGAGTGGGGCCGTTCTGAGCCAATATACCACAGGAGCCGCGGGAGCTGCCGTGGAAAAAAGCAGTGTCAGTGACAATGCGAAATCCGTGAATTTAAAAGATGCCACCTATGCCAAGCCGGCAGCGGAAGACAAGCAGACGGTTGCCGAGGAGATCGAAGCGTCCGCGACGCTTGATGCCGAAGAGCGCAAGAACCAGATGGCGGTGTTGTCCAACACTACCTCCCCGGAAGATTATGCCAAAATGCAGGAAGACGGATTTTCACTGGACGATACGACGACCAATACGATTGTGACCGAGACGGATAAGATTAAGGCACAGCTTGCAAAAGCGGGAGTGGATATCTCTTTCTTTGGAGATGATCTGGATTACGAGCAGATGGCGGCGCTTACCGGAAGCGAAGCGCTTGCAAGACAGCTGGCGCAGGCAATGAAGGAAGCCGACCTCCCGTGCACCGAGGAAAATGTGCGGGGCGTGATGGAGGCGCTCTCACTGGCGCAGACACTTCAGACGCCGGGGGACGGCGCAGTGAAGTATATGCTGGATAACGGGATGGAGCCCACGATCGGCAACCTGTACAAGGCAGAGTACAGCGGAAGTGCTGCTTATCAGGCAAATCCGGAGGCAGCAGTCGATATGACGATGTTTTCGGATCAGATTGACGCGATTATTGCGCGCGCCGGGCTTTCGGTGGATGATACATCAAAAGAGGCGTGCCAGTGGCTGCTGGACAATAGCGTGCCGCTCAATGAGGAGAATCTTGCTTACTATATGGAGCTGAAAAATCTCAGTCTGCCAGTGCAGGCAGAGGCGCTGCTGGGCAGTATGGCGGCTGCGGTTGCAGAAGGAAAAAGCCCGCAGGAAGCACTGCTTGTGGATGGACAATCATTTGCGGACAAGGCGCAGGAGGCCTGCGATGTGATCGGCGAAGCGACGGATGAGGATGTCGCATATGTCGTGGATCACGGCATGGAGTTAAATATCCGCAGCTTAAAAGAAGCGATGGCACATCGCTCGGGTGAGGAGACGGCGGATAGCGCTTCGGGAGACGCGCAGGAGGAGACGGCAGAGAGCAGTGCGGATGGCAGCACTGCTTATACACAGAGAGAACTGGATCTGCTGACCGCCAGAAGACAGCTGGAGGAGACACGTCTTGCGATGACAGCACAGGCAAACTATGCGTTGCTCAAAAAGGGAATCCAGATTGATACCCAGCCGCTGGCAGAGCTTGTGGAGGCTTTGAAGGAGACGGAGAACCAATATTACGAACAGCTGTTGAAGGGACAGGGGGTAGAAGCTTCGGAGACGAACGTGAATCTTTTCCGTGAGACCACAGAGCGTGTCAACGATTTAAAAACGGTACCGGCATACGTGCTGGGAGCGCAGGGAGTAAAGGATGCGTCTGTCGTAGAGGTTCATGATACCGGACGTGCGATGCGGGATACCTTTGAGCGTGCAAATCAGAGTTATGAGACCCTGATGACGGCACCACGTGCAGACCTGGGGGATTCGATTCAGAAGGCATTCCGCAATGTGGATGATATTTTGAACGATATCGGACTGGAGGCGACGGAGGCAAATCAGCGTGCAGTGCGCATCCTCGGTTATAACCAGATTGAAATTACACAGGAATCCGTGGTGGAGATGAAAGCGGCGGATGAGCAGGTGCAGCGTGTATTCCGCAACCTGACGCCGGCAACGGTGACGGAGATGATCCGCAGAGGAATCGATCCGCTGGATATGGATTTTAGTACGCTGAATGCGACCGCGGAGCAGATTAAAAAGGAGACTGGCGCGAACGATGAGCGCGGCTTTGGAGAATTTTTGTGGAAGCTGGAACGCACGGAGGGAATCAGCCAGGAAGAGCGGGCTTCTTATATCGGAACGTATCGCCTGATCCATCAGGTAGAGCAGTCGGACGGCGCCGCGGTGGGAGCGCTTGTAAATCAGGGAGCCGATATCACCATGCGCAATCTGATGATGGCGGTTCGATCCGAGAGGCGCAGTGGAAAAATGGATTACAGTGTGGATGAATCCTTTGGAAAAGTGGAAGGCAGTGGATATTCCGGCACTTCCATCACCGATCAGATGGAAGCGGCATATCAGAACAACTGCGTGAAAGATGTCGCAGATCTGCTCACACCGGAGCGCATGAAGGTTGTCGCATCACAGACGCCGGACTGGGAGGAGATGACTCCGGAGCAGTTAAAGGAGGCGCTCGCGCAGGCACAGACAGACGATGCCAGCCAGGATTATGCATATGCGAAGGAGCAGCTGGATCAGTTATCGCAGAGCGCGAAAATGACGCAGGATATTTACACGGTACTGCAGAAGTACGACATTCCGAATACCATGACGAACGTCATGGCGATGGAGGCCATGGTAAATGACCGGAACGGCGTATTCCGCCAGATCTTCGGCGAGAGCGCAAAGGGAAGCCACAAAGAGGAAAATGAGGAGCAGCTTGCCCGGGCGAAGGAGCAGGTGCTTGAGGATTTCGGAGAGGCAATCGCAAGCCCGGAGGGACTTGCCGCCGCACAGGAACAGCTTGCTGAGGTTGCCGAGAATGTAATGAAGGGAATGATCGACAGCGATGACGTGACAAGCCTTGATATCAGGGAGATGCGTCTGTTGTCGGCACAGTTATCCATCGGCAGTATGATGGCAAAAGAAGAGCAGTATGCAATACCGGTGCAGACCGAGAGCGGTGTTGTCGGCATTTCGCTAAAGGTTGTGCGCGGGGATGGTGAAAAAGGGCTGGTTGACATCACGATGGAAACCAAGCTTCACGGTAAGATTGCGGCAACGTTCCAGGCAAAAGAGCATGGCGTCAGCGGTCTGATTGCATCGGACCGGGAGGATACCAAAGAACTTTTAGACAGCCGGCAGGAGAGCCTTACGGCAGTATTGGACAGTGGAAACGAGGCAGATCTTCACTATGCATGCATCGCAGATCTGGATCTGAACCATTTTTCAACAGGCGTCTTTGGCGTGGATGCACCAGAACAGCAGGAGACCACAGAGAAACAGTCGGATACGACGTATCAGGTGCAGACAACAAGGCTATACCATATTGCGGAAAGCTTTGTGCGGCAGGTGCAGGATCTTTTGCAGGGAACAGATGCGCAGGGAGCGGATGCATAAAACAGTTATAGCAGGGATTCTTCTTCGAGATAGGAGAGAATCCCCAGATAGATGGCATGAGCAAGCTTGCTCTGATAATCTTCGGTCAGGAGCAGATCGGCTTCGCTCTGGTTGCTTAAAAACCCACATTCTACGATTACCGTAGGTGTGGGTGTTTTTTTTAGGAGATAGTAGCTTTCGTTTGCCTTGGCGACGCGTGTATTCTGGGGATCGACTTCAGAGATCAGATGTTCCTGGAGAACGTCCGCTAAGCGCTTGCCGTTTTCGGACTGCCCGTAATAGAATACCTGGGCGCCTTTGATGTCTTCGGTTGTGTAGCTGTTCTGGTGAATGCTCACGGTGAAAGCGGGATTGGCGTCCGCGATTATCTGGCAGCGCTTCTGCATATCCGCGGCTTTTTTGTTGGTGGCGTCTGCGGGTGAGAGACCGGCGTCGGAATCACGGGTGAGAACGACAGAGATTTCTCTCTGTTCCAGAAGATTTTTTAATTTTAAAGCGATGGAGAGGTTGATGTCCTTTTCGAGTGCGCCGTTGATGCCCACCTTTCCGGGGTCACTTCCGCCGTGACCGGCATCGACGACAATACAGATTTTTTCACGTGCCGCCTTTTCACTCTGGACCAGTACGGCGCCCTGCTTTGCGAGAATGAAGGCAGCGGCCAGAAGACAGAGGCTCATGATAAGTTCCAACTTTTTTTTCATGAAATAAAAAACCCCCGGGGATTCGTTCATAAAATGATATTCACGATCCCCGGGGGTTAGAACGGCTAGTTGATGGATTTGATAATGGTATCCCAGACCGCCGGATCCTCCAGACCAAGCTTCCAGAAAGCTCCGCCGGCGAGCTGGTTGGACTGCATTACCTTTAACTTCTCCTCAAGTGAAGTGGCATCCTCCACCCAGATCTTATAGGTGACGCCGCCGTTGATGTATTCTACATAATACTGTCCGTCTGTGTCGGACCACACCGGAACGGCTCCGTTCGTGCTGATCAGGTTCTGGACTTCTTTCATGCCTGCCGAGTAGCAGTCCAGCTCGTAGAGTGTATCACTGTCGGAGGTGTCCTCGGTTGTACTGACAGCCGCGCCATCGTCCGATACCGGAGTCTCGCTCCAGACACGTGTGTAAAACGGCATACCGAGAATCAGCTGGTCTGCCGGAACGCTTTGGAGCGTATCTGCGACACCCTGATTGACAAAACCGATGGATGACACCGATCCGGCTTCCTCGGAACCTGCGTAATGCTCATCATATCCCATCAGTATGACATAGTCGGCAAAGACTGCCTGCTCGGAGCGGTTATAGAATGCCGTGTAAGCTGTTGGCGGATAATTATCGACGGAAAGGACAATGCCGTTGTTGGCACATTTCAGCGATAATTCCCGGATAAACTGGATATAGGAATCACCGATGGAAGGGTCGAGCGATTCAAAGTCCACGTTAATGCCGTCCAGCTTGTACTGGATCGCAGCGGAGATCAGGTTGTTGATCAGACTCTCACGTCTGGAACTGTAGGTCAGCACCTGCGTGGTATCCGGACTCTCCAGTCCCTGATCCTTGGCGCCGAAGTTGCTTACAAGCGCCCAGACTTCAATGTTGTTCTGGTGACAATAGTTTACATAATCAGAACTTGCCAGGGAACCGATGCCTCCGTTCGTATCCTTTAAGTAAAACCAGGTCGGAGAGATGACATTGAGTCCCTTGGTGTTTGAAAGTACGTTCGCAATGTTTGCGTTCGCACTGCTGTTGGTCACCTGGTGCCAGCCGAGATTAATGGAGAAATCTTTTTTAATATGCGAAAATTCTTCCGCAGCGTAGTCGCTGGTCCGGGTCGCGGTGGAAGTGCTGCCGAGGGCTTTGGTCTTTACATAGCCGATGATGCCGTCCTCCGTCATCACCTTCGTCCAGGTCTCGTCCGGCTCTAAAACCGTGAGCACGGTTCCTTTTGCAAGGTCGGCGAGAATCGGACTCTTGATGCCGCCCTGATAGCGCAGCTCCGTGGATTTCTTGACAGGAGCGGTGTTGTAGTCGCCCCACTGGTTTGTGAGGACAACGCGGTTCGGCTGATCGTATACGGTATAATCAAAATCGGAATACTGTTTTACAAAATCGATCGCAATATATGCGGTGGAGGCATCTGCCTTTACAATAATGTGATCTGACGTCCGGGCGTCTTTGGTCACATAGTAGGTCGTGCTCTCTGCATCCGCCGAGACAAGGTCGGTAGCGGTGGTGTATAAAAGCTTGTTCTCATTGGCATCCCAGTAAAAACGGCTGTTGATCTTATCGTGAACCGTATCGTAATCCAGATATACGTTTCCGTCGATCAGACGCCCCTGCACAGACAACACTTCATTATTAAAAATCAGGGCTACGGAATCATCGGATGCAAGCCCGTAATACTCGGATAACTCCTGGTGCTCTTTGGAGGGCGTGTATTTTTCGATCAGTCGTCCGAGCAGCATGAACAGAATGATAATGACGATTAAAACAAGAACGGCAATGACCGGTATAATATTCTTTTTTGTATTCTTCATGGAAAAATCCTTTCTTCTTCTGAGAGATTTCCCCTACATTGTAGCATATTGCAGCACAAAATCAAAGCTATTTGCATCTGCCATTTTTTGCGTGCCGCAGAATGAAAAACGGGAACCGGCCGCGGGAGATTGTGAACTCGGGCGGCAGTTCCCGGCTGTCTTTTTATCAAATAATATTCACTGCATAGACAGTATGACCGGGCATTGAGGAACTCAGTCATTCTGTTCCAGTTACGACTAGTTACGGAAGATCTTTTCTGATCTTATCAAAATGGACTTCCTTTAACACCCCCTCGTCAAAAATATAATCTCTCATGTACGTGCTTTCCTCCTGCACGCAGAGCTGGCTGGCTACATCCTGCGAGCTGCTTTTCGCGCCCTCCAGCCAGATGGTAATGCCTCGATTCTCCAGAGACGTAAGCTCCAGATAGAGTCTTTGCATATGTTCATCATTCACATTAGATTCCCCCAAATCTGAAAAATACCAAAAGGAATTCGCTGGTTACGTTTCGTGATATAAAGAAAAATTGCGCTGCCTGATCCCCGGCAGACAGTGTGTTGCGGTTACAATGAATAAAATGACAGAAGTATGTCAAAAAATAGAAAGTGCTCCTTCTCTATATGAAAAGGGTTTTTGATGAACGGAACCTCCTGCATGGATATGGAGTGCTGCCTGGAAAAAACGGAATGATTCTGGAATGTTCCCACCTGTACCAGATAATGATAACCTTCCCCAAGGTTTGTAAAGTTGTTAAATTGTTTGAAAAATTCCTCATAACTCCAGGTTTTCCAGAGTGCAAGACTGCCTAGCACAATCTTGCGGTCACAGCGCAGGAATTCTGCGGCAGCGGATTCGTTTAAGCTGCCGAGATCCAGGATCAGATAATCATACCCCATATTCAGCAGGCGGGGCACAGCATCCGGTGCCAGATTCGGATAATAATCCACGCCGTGCAGGCGGAAGTGAAAAAACTCTGCCTTTGAAGTGTCCGCGGCATCCGGCGCTTTGCTGCATTGTAAGGCATGGCGGTGTATGGAGTCCGCAAGAGCAGATTCCGGAATCAGCCGCGCCAGTTCGCTGCGCTTGTGAAGTTCAAGACAAGCGGTGCGCAGTCTTCGCCTGGAGGCACAGTATGTGCTAAGGCTTATGGCGAGCTGTGTCACGCCAGCCCCCGGATGACATCCGAGAATGCCGATGGTGATGTGTGCTTTGGTTTCGTTGCGATCAAAATAGAAGATGCCGTCTCCCTCCTTTCTTCGGTAAGATGGACGAAACAAGCCGTTCCTTTTCGGGTGTTGTATCGTATGGAACCGCATCTTCCGGAAAGCAGTAGACGCGGTGGCCTAACTGCCGTGCGTATGCCTTTGCGGCAGAGCGGCAGCCGTGATTGCAGAGAAAACGTGTCTGTGGCAGCAGGGCCAGCTGTTTCCCATAGGCGGCTGCCTGTACAAAATCCCAGTCTCCTCCGTTTAAGACGAAAAGAATCAGGTCAAAAGAAGCCAGCTCGGCAAGCGCGGGCGCGCGGGTGCCATAGTCCCTTACAACGCAGTCATCCGGCGGAACGGAAACAGATATACTGTCCCCATAGTCCGGAATCCCGCGGAAGCTTCCATAAATAAAGATCCCGCTCTGGTCGATCAGACGATGATTTGCCCTGGCGGCGTGTAGAAGCGATGCGCTCCCGTCCGCGGCAATATAGATTGCGGGAATATGCTTTTGATTCATGGTGCTGACAAGAGAAATGGAAATATGCGTGGCGCCTGCCCCGGGTCTGCTCCCGATGACGGCAATGTTCCGAATGAGATGCGAAGACTGCTGATTCTCTGATAATGGTACACGAAGCAGTGCGGCTTTCAGATCGCAGGCCTCCTGACAGCGGTCTGCCGGATCTGCGGCGCACGCCTGCTTCAAGATGCACCGAAGCTGTCTGGAACAGCGGCAGGACATGGCGTCCGAAAGCTCCGTTAAAACCCTGCCGAGACTGTAGATGTCGGCAGCCGGAGTGACGGGCTGTCCGCGCAGGATTTCCGGTGCGCAGTAGCGGCTTGTCCCGTAAAGTTGGAAATTTTTTCCGAAACCGGTAAAAAAAGATGCAATGCCAAAATCGAGTAATTTTACCTGATCTCCACATAATATAATATGCTCCGGCTTTAAGTCCTGATACAGGATCGGGTATGGAGACAAATGATGCAGATAGGTAAAAATGTCGCATAGCTGTATGCCCAGTTTTACGATCAGTTCCTCAGAAATGCTTTTTTGATGAGAGACAAACGTCTCGAGTGATTCACCCTGAATGTATTCTTCAATCATATAAAGATAGGCGTCATCTTCGTCGATATCATATATGAGGGGGATTCCTGGATGATTAAGATTCTTCAGAAGAGCTGCTTCCGCGAGGAAGTCAGATTCCAGGGAGAAAGAAGATTTATCTGACAGAGATCTGGGGATTCGCTTGATGGCCCGATAAATCTTCAGCTTGAGATGCTCGGCGAGAAATACGGTACCGAAACTACCGGAACCGAGTACGGAAAGAATCCGGTACTTGCCGAACAGAATAACTTCTTCTATGCAAAATCCGCTCCTTTCATAGTGTGGCAGATTCGCATCTCATGCATATGTTTATAACATGAAAAATGTAGTTTGACAATAGCTTTTCGGCAGTTTATAAAGATTTAATAAAAAGGTATACTTTACATCAATATAGCATTTGATTATAATAAATGTACAGTTTACAAGGTTTTCCGGATAAAGGAAGTAATGCGGGAGTTTCGCATGAAAGTTTGGCTGGAAGCTTGGCTTTCAGAATACGGAAAGGCGTGGTGTAGTATGAAAATTGAAAAAGTAAACGACAATCAGATTCGCTGTACGCTGACGAGGGAGGATCTGGCAGAGCGTCAGATCAAGCTGAGTGAGCTTGCATACGGAACGGAGAAGGCAAAGCTTCTGTTCCGCGATATGATGCAGCAGGCGGCGTATGAATTTGGTTTTGAGGCGGATGATATTCCGCTGATGATAGAGGCAATACCGTTGTCACAGGACACGATTATTCTGGTGATTACCAAGGTGGAGTATCCGGAGGAGCTTGATACCAGATTTTCCAGGTTCTCCGATCCGGATCCGGAAGACGTGTACGAGGAGGCAATGGCAGGCGGTGGAGCAGCACCGGCGCCGGAAGGTGCAGATGACATACTGGGGTTGTTCCGCAGGATTCAGGAAGAGCGCAGAAAGGCGGCAGATGCACAGGGCAGTAAGGATAGCTTCGTTTCAGAAGAGAATGATAAGAAAAAAGAAACTCCGGTAAACGTACTTGTAGACATTACGAAGTTATTTGTGTTCAGTGATTTTTCTGAGATAACCAGACTGGCGCACACGCTGCAGGGCTTCTATCAGGGGAATAACGATCTGTATAAGAATGAGGCGGCGCACAAGTATTATCTTCTGGTCAGCAAGAGCAGACAGACACCGGAAGAGTTCAACAAGGTGTGCAATATTTTATCCGAATATGGAACGCAGCAGACGTATACGCCGGCAGCAGGCGCGTTCATGAAAGAGCACTATCAGGTGATTTTGAAAAATCATGCGCTTCAGACGCTGGCAGAGCTTTAAAGGTCTTGCGGCGTTAAGCAACAGAAAAAAGGGTATTCCGGTTCCAGTGGGAACCGGGATACCCTTTTCGTCTGGTGTCTGCCTGCGGATTAAGCGAGATCCTTTGCAAGAAAATCGTTGATCTCTTTTACCAGAGCGTCCGGATCGATACCGTGTACCATGGCAGCCTCTTCTACTGTCTCCATCTGGGAAGACGGGCATCCAAGGCAGTGCATTCCAATATTTAAAAGGATTGGTGCGATATTCTGATCGATCTGAAGTAATTCGCCAATCATCGTGGACTTTGTGATCTGTGTCATAATGATACCTCCTTATGTGATTATGGGCATGTATGATTACATTAGTATGCCCGGCAATGTGCTAATTATAATACGAAACGCCGTGGAATGCAAACAAAGTTTGCGTGAAATACACAGGTGCGCGGGAAATCTTTTCTGCCGGGTATTCAGTGAAGCGGCAAGTTGGTCGATATATAGGACAGATATGGATAAAGGAGAACGACAGGATGAGAATAAATTATAATGTTTCGGCATCGATAGCGAACAAGAATCTGCTCGGGATTGAGAGTAATTTAAGCCAGTCCATGGAGCGGCTTTCTTCCGGTTTAAAAATCAATCATGCAAAGGATAATCCGGCGGGAATGGCGATTTCCCGCAAGATGAAAGCACAGATTGACGGACTTGACCGGGCATCTGCCAATGCGTCGGACGGTATTTCCGTCATTCACATTTCGGATGGTGCGTTAGGTGAGGTGACAAGTATTCTGCAGCGTATGAGAGAGCTTTCCGTGCAGGCGGCGAGTGACGCGACGATGGGTCAGGAAGACAAGGAAGCCATTCAGAAAGAGATCTCATCTTTAAAGGATGAGGTGGACCGTATTTCCAAGGATACCGAGTACAATACGAAGACACTGCTTGACGGCTCGCTGGACACCAGAGTGTACACAAAGCATGCCAGCCGCATCCAGGTGACGGATCAGGTGAGTCCAGGAAATTACGAGATTAAAGTCAAAACGGCAGCAACACAGGCAGAGGTGACGTCCGGTGCAGATTTTAACAGCACGGCGGCAATCGGCGTTTCCGGCACGATGAGCGTCAATGGATCAACCGTTGAGATCGCGGCAACCGACACGTATCAGGAAGTATACGAAAAGCTCCGGACGGCTGGAGAGATCGGCGAGACACAGATCGAGCGCAGCAAGGCGGACGGAAGCCTGACATTCACGACAGACGCTTACGGATCTGACGCTACATTGAAGCTTTCCTTCAGCAATCAGGCGCTTGCCAATCAGTTTGCACTGTCCGACGCATCCGGCAATAACGGTCTGGTGCAGGATCCGGCGACAAAACAGTGGATTTACGGAAGCCAGCAGACAGATGCTTCCGGCAAGACGACAACGAGTGTTCCGAACGGATCGGACATGGAATTGGATGACGTGGCGAACTGGAAGGGATTTACCTCTTCCGCGACCGCAAAGTGCGATGGTAACCGCGTGACTATCACGGATCTGGGCGGTTTTTCCCTCTCATTCCTGGTGGAAGCAGGATATGAGGACGGTGCGACCAAGACAGATTCTGCCGGCAATGTGTTGGAGACCTATGACGGATCCCTCAAATTTGAGGTGACAGATATGGGAACCATGACGCTTCATATCGGTGCAAACATGGATCAGAATATGAACATCCGGATTCCGGAGATTTCCTGCGAGAGCCTCTATATCGACGATCTGGATGTGACGACGGTCAATGGTGCAGACCGTGCCTTAGACCGTCTGGATGATGCGATTGCAAGAGTCAGCGAAACACGTTCAAATCTGGGAGCCTATGAGAATCGTCTGGAGTATTCCACAAACAGTTTGGATGAGTTTGGGGAAAATATGACGGATGCAATGTCGAGACTTACGGACGTTGACATGGCGGAAGAGATGACGAACTATACACATCAGAATGTGCTCAATCAGGCAGCGATTTCTGTTTTGACACAGGCAAATGATCTGCCGCAGCAGGTACTGCAGATTCTGCAGTAGGCGCGATGAGGCATGAGAACGGAGGTCTGTCTTGAAAAAAGAACAGATTGTAGATTTTACCAGGCGGATCAGTCAGGCGAACCGGAGCGGACTGGTCGTGGTTATGTATGATATTTTTTTCACATATCTGGATGATGCCAGGGCGGCATACGATGCAGCCGACTGGGATGCCTACAAAGAAGCATTGCGGAGAGCGCAGCGCGCGATCGATGAACTGATATCGGCGCTCAATTTCTCCTATGACATGGCGAAGAATCTCTACAGTATCTATGTGTTCTGCAGAGATTCGATCGCAAAGTCTCTCTACAAGAGAGATCTGGCAGATGCCGAGGATGCCTGCCGCCTCATGAAAAAGCTCTATGACGGCTTTTTGCATGCGGCCGGGCAGGATCATTCGGAGCCGCTTATGAAAAATACGCAGCAGGTGTATGCCGGGTATACTTACGGACGTGACAATCTGGTGGAGACTTGTCAGGATTCCGATAGTTCCAGAGGATTTTTGGTATAAAAATCCTCTGGATTTTTTTGTGTGCGCAGCTCATAGTTGCGGATGCTTGTAAGAAGAAATTTGTAGCGCATCTGCACGGAATTTAATTCATAAATGTAACAGTCGATCAGATCCGGATCGATGACGTTTTCCAGATTGCGGTAGGCGTCCTGCAGATCCTGTGCCGTCTGGTGCAGATCGTTTATCAGCAGCGTATAATGATTATCATTCGTTTTTTCGGGTTGAAAAAAACGCAGCATAGTTCCTCCAGATCTATGGGTTCTGCCGAATCCTGCGGCAGTGTTGTTCCTTCTATCTTATTCAAAGTATAAGCAAATAAATCCCATTCTATACAAAAAACGGTAAAAATCTGTCCGTCCGCAGGAACAGACAAACTGGCATAAACGGACGCGGACATTCATAGATATAGAAAAAAGCGTGGAGGAAACGCCATGCAGGAAATGTCGCTGACATCATTCTGGATCATTGCGGGAAGCTGTGTGCTGGTCCTTGGAATTATGTTATTAAAAAATCGTGCAAGGTTTGCATTAAATTTTCTGGTGCGCGCGGTTCTGGGTGCCTGCACCATTGCATGTGTGAACAAATGGCTCGCACAGCAGGGAATCATGCTTGCTGTCGGCATCAACCCGGTGACCCTTTTGACAACCGGAAGCCTTGGTTTTAGCGGGGTTGCGCTTCTTTATGGAATTTTGCTGCTCAAAATTTTGTGAGAATCTTACAAATGTAAATAAAATGCGAAAAACCTATAGACAAAGCAAAAATGAATTGCTATAATCCGATTTACAAATGAACGAAGGGGTGGTGAGTTGGGGAACTTATGACACTGACGCTGCTGACGGTACTTGTATTTGCGGTCGCAGCGGACTTCCGGGAGATGCGGATCAGTAACCGGCTGATTGCTTCCGGACTTATGATGGGACTTGCACTGCGCATTCTGGGGGAAGGCGGTGCGGGCATTGTTCATTTCCTGGTGAACATTTCTATTCCGGTTATCTTATTGTTTCTTTTATTTCAACTGCGTGTAATTGGCGCAGGAGATATCAAGTTATTTTCCGTAGCTGGTGGATTTCTTTCAATGAGACAGTTGTTATATGTCATACTGGCGGCATTTGTGACGGCAGCAGTAATTGGACTGGGGAAGCTGCTGTATCAGAAGCGAATGGCGGGAATATTCGGGAATCAGAGAACACTGATTCATTTTTCAGCGATGATTTTAATTGGATATTTTATTGTAGTCTGGGGGTGTGCCATTGAATAAAATTGCGGTGGCAGTCTGTGATACAGACCGGGAATACCGGGACAGATTTGTCACATACCTGGTGGAACGCAAGGCGGAAGAATATGCAGTATCCGCATTTTCGATGCCGGAGAAGCTTTTGGAAGCGTTGGAGGAAGAGAAGCCGGATCTTGCGATATGCGGGACCGGATTTGAAGAGATGGCGGAGAGACTGGCGGGATACGATATTCCGGTGCTGGTCTTGCAGGAGACGATGGCAGATGCGGTTGCGGAATCGGTAACGTACGGTTCCGTGCCGGAAAGCTGCCGTGGAATCTGCCGTTATCAGTCCATGGAGGTCATTCTGCATGAGGTGCAGGTGATGACTCTGACGGGAGCCGGCAGCAGAAGGATGGAGAATGTCGGAACGGGAATGGAGGTAATTGGTGTTTACTCTCCGATCTGTCATGAAATGCAGATGCCGTTTTCGATGGTTCTCGCACAGAAGCTGTCGACGGAGAAGAAGGTATTATATGTGAATCTGATGGAACATTCAGGGATGCTGGAGCTGCTTGGCGTTCCGGGAGAATGTGATCTGGGCGAGGTGATTCTCGCATTGCGCAGGCAGCGCCTTACGGCGGAAACGCTTGGCAGAGGGATTCATGAGACCGAGTGGATGCACTATGTAGAGCCGTTTGATAATCCGGAGGATCTGGGGGAGATGACCGCGGGGGATCTGCAGGAACTGATCTCCTTTCTGGAGAAGCAGATGTCATATGAGATCCTCCTGTTGGATTTTGGTCAGGGGTTAAGGGATTTTCTATCCTTTCTGGGGCTTTGCACCAGTATTTATTGTCCGATGAAGAGCGGCTTTTACTACGACTGCCGGATGGATCATTTCCGCAGATACCTGGAAAGAGAGCCGGCGGCGGACATTGCAGACCGGATGCAGGTGATAAGGCTCCCGTTTTCCGCAGGAAAGATACGTGCGGGAATGGATGTGTACCGTCAGTTTTTGTGGAGTGAATTTGGGGACTATGTCCGGAACCATATCGGTGGACAGGAAGAATAAGACCGGGACAGGGGGATGCGCAATGCAGATTGCGGGAGAAGAGATAGAACGGCTGCGCAGACAGATCATGGAGCAGATCGACCTGACGCGGACGGTGGAGGACGAGGAGGTATATCAGCTGATCGAAGCGCAGGTAAGGGACTTTGCCAGAGAGAGGATGCTTACGCTGGGGGAGCGGGAAGCCGTGGTACAGACCTTGTTTTATTCCCTGCGCAAGCTGGATGTACTACAGGAACTGTTGGAAGATCCGGCGATCACGGAGATCATGGTAAACGGTGCAGAGCATATCTTCTACGAGAAAGCGGGACGGCTGTACAAAGCGGAGTACGGGTTTTCCTCCAAAGAAAAGTTAAATGATGTGATCCAGCAGATGGCAGGATACAGCAACCGTATGGTGAATGAGGCATCTCCGATTGTCGATACCCGTCTGGCGGACGGTTCCCGCGTCAATATTGTGCTGGAGCCGGTGGCGATCGACGGGTCGGCCGTTACGATCCGGAAGTTTCCGGAAAATCCGATCGGTATGGAGGATCTCATCCGGATGGGAAGCATCTCACAGGAAGCGGCAGATCTACTGAAAATACTGGTGCGGTGCGGCTACAATATTTTCATTTCCGGGGGAACCGGTTCCGGAAAGACTACCTTTTTGAATGCACTTTCCCAGTATATTCCCCGCGAGGAACGTATCATTACAGTCGAAGATTCGGCGGAACTACAGCTTTTGGACAAGCCGAATCTAGTGCGGCTTGAGACGCGCAATGCCAATACAGAAGGCGTTACGCCGATCACGATCCGCGATCTGATCCGGACGGCGCTTCGCATGCGCCCCGAGCGCATTATCGTTGGGGAGTGCAGAGGCGCGGAGGCGCTGGATGTATTACAGGCAATGAATACCGGGCATGACGGAAGTCTCTCGACCGGGCACGCCAACTCGTGCAAGGATATGTTAAGCAGATTGGAGACGATGGTTCTGATGGGCATGGAACTGCCGCTTCCCGCGATACGCAGTCAGATTGCATCGGGGATCGATATCCTGATCCATCTGGGAAGGCTGCGGGATAAAAGCCGTAAGGTATTAAAAATAGTGGAAATAGCAGGAATGGAGCAGGGCGAGGTTATGCTCCATGAATTGTTCAGGTATGAAGAGTCCGGGGAGGAGGCAAGGCATGTGAGGGGAACCCTGATGAGAACCGGCCGGCTGATGCATACCGAAAAATGTGAGCGTGCAGGAATGAACCCGGAGAAGGAGGGGAGCAGTGGACTATAGAAAATACCGGGCAGGTTTTGTGGAGAAACTGGCTTGTGCGGCAGTGGGAGCAGGAGCGGCAGGAATGGCAGCGTGGCTGTTTTACCGGTCTGTGTGGGGAATGCTGCTGTTTCCGGCAGCGTACCTGGTATGCGTGAAAAAGTATTGCACTCTGCAAAAGGAAAAGAGAAAGGAACAGCTGCTCATGGAGTTCAAGGATGCCATGCAGTCTGCATCGGCGGCGCTGCTGGCAGGATATTCTGTAGAAAATGCATGGAGGGAGACGGAGAAAGAACTTCTGGAATTGCATGGGGAGAAGGGATTTATGGCGGCAGAGGTGCGCTGGATGAATGAGGGGGTGCGCATGAACGAACCATTGGAGCGACTGTTGCTTTCGTTTGCGGCGCGAAGCGGGTGTGAGGAGATCGAGAGTTTTGCGGAGGTGTTCGCGTTTGCAAAGCGGAGCGGCGGAGACTTTGTCCACATTATGCAGACGACGGTACAAAAACTCGCGGGGCGGATTGAAGTCGAAAGGGAAGTGGCAACCGTGCTTGCAGGAAAGCGTCTGGAGGGGCGGATTATGGAAATAATGCCGCTTGCAATTCTGGCATATCTTCAGGTGGCATCGGGAGAATTTCTGGACGCTTTGTATGGCAGCGCATTCGGAGTGGCTGTCATGAGCATCGCTTTTTGCTGCTATCTTGCTGCCATCAAATGGTCAGAGCATATATTGAATATTCAGATCTGACGAAAGGTTTGTGGATAAAGAGGGGGAAAATGTGATTGTATGTGGAATAGCGCTTGGACTGGCGGTGCTCGGATGGGCAGTCAGCCGGAAATGGGGCAGGAAAGACTGGCAGAAAGGGGCGGCAGTCATTGCGGCAGCGGCATGTCTCGGGCTGCTGTCCGGATACATGGAACTGCAGACAGATGAGGATCCGGAGAAGGGGCTGCTTCGGAGAGAAAATGGAGAAGGTGACTACGAGGCAGACCTGCGTATGTATGTGGATGGGGCGAAAAAGGCCAAAGCTTACAAGGTGCATGTGCCGGAGCAGGAGCTGACAAAGCAGGAGGAGCAGGCATATCTTCGAGCGGCAGAGGAAGAACTCATTAAGGAATTCCCGGGAGACAATGAATCTGTGAATTGTATACGGGATGCTGTTGTCATTCGTGAGGAATATCAGGAAGGGCATGTTGAGGCGGAATGGAGCTTTGACAATTACCGGCTGATAGAGAGCCGCACTGGAAGAATTGTGGGAGAACCGGACGAGGAGGGGGAGCTGGTGAATGTGCAGGTCACTCTGACATGTGGAAAATCCAGATGTGTACAGGAGTTTTATATCTGCGTGTATCCCAGACTGTTAGACGAGGAAGAGCGCTTCCGGAAGGGGATTTCAGAAAAGATTGCGCGACAGCAGTCGGAGGCGGGAGCGGACAGACTTTTTCTGCCGGATGAGGTGGAGGGACATACCATACACTGGGAGCAAAGGCGCGATCAGAGACCGGAAAAGATCCTTATACTGGGCGTGATTCTCGCCTGCTTTGTACCGGTGGTATCCATGAGCAGAAAGCAGGAGGAGCAAAAGAAGCGCAAAATGCTTCTGGAACTCGAGTATCCGGATCTGGTGAGCAAGCTGGCCTTGCTTCTGGGGGCGGGAATGACGCTTCAGGGAGCGTTCAGAAAAATTGCCGGAGCTTATGGACAGAAGCGGACACAGAATAAAACGGCGGAAATGCCCGCCTATGAGGAGATGCTGGTCGCCTGCCGACAGATGGAGAGCGGTGTGGGGGAACAGCGGGCGTATGAGCATTTCGGAGAACGGTGCGGTGTGGCATCCTACCGGAAGCTTGCCGGCATACTGACGCAGAATCTGCAAAAAGGAACCCGCGGTATTACGGTACTGTTGGAGCAGGAAGCGCAGAATGCGTTTGAGGAGCGGAAGCATGCCGCAAAACGTTACGGTGAGGAAGCCGGAACAAAATTGCTGTTTCCGATGATGCTGATGCTCGGAATTGTGATGGTGATACTGTTGGTGCCGGCGGTGCTGGCATTTCAAATTTAGAAAGGGAGGGATTCTATGAGAGGGATCAGAGAGTTTATCAGAGAAGAAGACGGTGTGGGAGTTGTGGAATTGATTCTGATTCTGGTCGTGTTGATCGGGCTGGTACTGATCTTTAAAGATCAACTTACAAGTCTGGTGAACGATATTTTCGATACGATCACGAAAAAGGCGGGAAAGGTCTGAGAATGAGAAAGAGAGCAAGTATTACGGTATTTTCCGCACTTGCGTTTGCGCTGGTGGCATCCTTCCTTATGGCTCTTCTGGAGGCGGGGAGGGTGTACCAGATACAGACGTATGCAGATATGAAGTCCACGCTTGCGCTGGAGTCGGTATGCGCAGAGTATCAGTCGGTGCTCTGGGAAGAATTTCATCTGCTGGGACTGGATGGCGCCTACGGTGGGGATATATTTTCCATGGATCATGTAACCGCTGTTTTAAGAGAGCGGCTTGACCGGAATCTGGACGTTGATGGAGCGGGAGGAAGCATCCTGCAGGTCACCCTTGCAGGAGCAGAGCCGGTGGCATACCGTCTGATGACGGATCAGGAGGGAAGCGTGTTTCTGCACTGTGTGGCAGCATATATGAAGCAGAATATGGCGATGGAGACCATACGGGCATTACAGGAACGCTATGGCGAGCATGAGCAGGTGGAACAGAGCGGACAGGGGGAAGAGAGTATCGAGGATGCCAGAACAGCGATCGAAGAGGCAAAAAACGAGCGCCGGGAACAAGCAGAATCGGGCGGGACGGAAGCAGAGATACCGGAACTTCCGCCGGAGCAAGAAAATCCGCTCGAGGTTGTTCATGCGATAAAGCAGAACGCGCTGCTTGGAATGACAGTGGGGGATCTTGGCGCGGTTTCGACGAGGCAGACCAATCTGAGTGATTCGGTAGAGAGGCGCCAGAAACAGACCGGCAATATGGAAATGCAGGCATCGGCCTGGTATGACAGAATACTCGCACTGGAATATATAGATCTGTACTTTGGAGATTATCTGGGAGAATCAGAGGATCATGCGTTGGCGTATGAACTGGAATATGTGCTGGCAGGAAAAGAATCGGATAAAGAAAATCTGGAAAGTGTCATCAAGCGCCTGCTGCTTGTCCGAGAGGCTGCCAATATCACGCATATCCTCGGAGATGGGGATAAGCGGGCAAAGACGCTTGGAATGGCGGAGGCGCTGGCGGGATTTACAGGCAATCCGGCGGTTGTGCGGCTCGTTCAGACGGGAGTGATCGCGGCGTGGGCGTATGTGGAGAGTATTCTGGACATCCGTGCATTGCTGGCAGGGGATAAGATTGTGCTGATAAAAAATGAGACGCAGTGGACTGCGCAGTTTGGCAGTCTTGCGGCGGCGTTTGAAGATGGAAAAAAGGCAAAAAACTGCGAAAACGGTGTGAGTTATCAAGGTTACCTGAAAGGGTTCCTGTATACCATGTCATCGGAGCGGCTGGCATACCGGATGATGGACGTCATGGAACGAACGATACGATTACATCCAATGTATGCAGACTGCCGTATGGATCATGTGCTGTGTAGCATAAGCTATCGCATGGATTATGAGTGGCAGCCGTTGTTTTCCGGACTGATGGTACATACAGGGAGAGATCTGTCCGGTCTATGCTATCAGACACAGCGAACGTTTTCGTATGATTGAGGAGGGAGGTGTTGCGGTGTCTCTTTATGAGGTAGAAGCAAGGCGAATCATAAAAATAATAAGAAAGGACAAATCTCTCCCCGAACAAAATTCCGTATCTGGTTCAAAAAATATCGCGCGAAAAGGGACACCGCAATGCCTCCGTCTGTCTGCGGTATTTACGCTGGAAGCGGCAGTCGTGATGCCGGTACTGGCATGTTTTTTTGTGAGTATTCTCTTTTTCTTCCGCGTCATGCAGATTCAGCTTGAAGTGCAGAAGGCATTGGACGATACGGGGCGTAAACTGGCAGTCTACGCGGCAACTGTGTCGTCCGACGGGGCGGTGTTCCCTGGAATAGCAGAGGCTTTGTTTTTGAGAGAGATGTCGGACCGCACGGAAGCAGAAGCTTACATTACGGGAGGAAAATTTGGAATCAGCCTGATCGGATCCGATTTCTCCGGGGAGGAGATCGCACTGCGGGCGGCGTATCATATTCGGCTGCCCGTCCGGATCTTCTGGGTGTGGGATTTTGCGATGGAGCAGCGGGCAGACTGCAGGAAATGGACAGGCTGGAGTGCTGCAGACGGAAGTAATGAAGACCAGTGGGTGTATGTCACACAGACAGGAACCGTCTATCACAGGGAGTATACCTGCACGCATCTGGAGTTGTCGATCCGGTCTGTGGCGGAGGCGGAAATAGCGGTGCTTCGCAATGAGAACGGGGAAGCATATAGAAAATGCATGCAGTGCCGGTATGCGGAAAATGCATTCGGACGGCTCTATATTACGAACCAGGGAGACTGCTACCACAAAGATCTTGGCTGCAGCGGCATCAAGCGAACCGTCCGCATGATACGGCTGTCCGAGGTGGGAACACGCAGACCGTGCAGCCGGTGCGGGCAGTAGCGGGAGAGAGATGGATGAGAGGAGAAGAAAGACAATGCAGAATTGTGTGGGTGAGGTGTTGCTGCTTGGAATATTTGCGGTCACGGCATACCGCGACTGGAAGGAACAGATGATATGCGTGTATGTGCCTCTTGCGGCGGGAATTGCAGGACTGGTTCTTCACCTGATGCTCCCGACACAGAAGCTGACGGATCTGCTGTTGGGTGCAGGAATCGGCGCGGTGCTTTTGCTTGCGGCTTGGGTCAGCAGGGAGGAGATTGGCTACGGGGATGGCGCAATGCTGATGGCAAGCGGTATTTTTCTGGGATTCTGGCGGAATGTGGAGTTGTTTTTAACGGCGCTTATGTTGATTGTTCCGGCGGCGTTGTTTGGACTCATTGTGAAGCATAGAAGAAAGGATTACCGGATGCCGTTTCTTCCATTCCTTTTTGCGGCGTATGTATTTCAGCTGGGATGGCGGTAGAAAACGGGACGAAATGGAGAATTTATGAACGGATGGAGAGGAAGTCTGACCATAGAGGCGGCGCTTGTGGTGCCGCTCGTGCTGGCGTTGTTTGCATTCGCCATGAAGAGCGGTATTCAGATGTATACAGAGTGCAGGGACACCGCGCTGGCGATAGGGCAGGAGCAGGAAATAGAGGCGGTAAAGATGTTTTACCGCTGGCAGGAAGCGGGGGAATTATTTCAAAATGAAGATACAGTATATTAGAAAACTGACGGCAAGCTACATGGTGCTCGCGCAGTGTGAAGAATTGCAGGAATGGGAAAAAAAGATGATTGCTCATGCTCCGAAGGGGAATATTGTGTTTGCGGAATGTGTGCAGGAGAACGGAGAAAAGTATCTGTGGTATAACATTACAGGAAAACAGGCGCTGGATGCGGTGTTGGAGACGGAGACGTTTTCCTATGATATGTTGTGCAATGTACTCAACGGAATTTATGAGGCAGTGCAGCAGTTAGAGGGAATGCTGCTGCCGGCACAGAGTATTCTGTTGTCGGCGGAAAGTATTTTCGTAGATTACCGGACCAGACAGATTTCTTTCTGCTACTATCCGGGGAATCCAATGCCGCTGCCGGAAGCCTTCCGGACGTTCATGGAATATCTGCTGACACGACTGGATCATTCGGATGAGCGTGCGGTCAAAGCGGCATATGATATTTACGGACAGAGCAGTGCAGGGGGAATGGAGTTAAAGGAGCTGAAATCGCTGCTTTTAATGCCGTATGAAAAGGATGAAGCGAAGACAGAGCCGGAGGGTCTGGATGACACAGAACCGGAAGAGCCGAAAGCATATGCCACTGTCGGACAGAAGGAACAGGACGGGAAGCGGGATGCTTCCATATGGAAGCAGATTTTTCGCGGAGAGAGCACGGTGCAGGAACTGCTTGCGGCAGTGTGGGAGAAAATATGGAAAACGACAGGCACAGCTGCAGGCAGACCGGTGGGCAAAATAGCAGGCAAGCTGGCGGGGGGAACAACAGGCAGACCGACAGGCGAAAGGGCAGGCAAAGCGGCAGGCGAAAGGGCAGGCAAAGCGGCAGTATCCGGGGATAAAAGAAGAACGGGCAGATGGAAGATCGGCGGGAATATGAAAAATGCACAGAAGGAGCAGGAGCCGTTTGTCTTTGAACCGGAGGAAGAGGAACATAAATCCGTAAATCCCACGGTGCTTTTGGTGGGAATTTCGCAGAAACCGGAAGGAATCCTGCGCTACGAAGGAACCGGCGAATACTCGGATCTGGTGATAGAGAAAGACAACTATGTAATCGGGAGTGCAGCGGAGTGTGATGGCCGGATTCCGAGTGCGACCGTGAGCAGGAGGCATGCAAAGATCAGCAAAAAGGGAGCTGTCTTTTTTATAGAGGATCTCAATTCGTCGAACGGCACCAGAGTGGGTGGAGAATTACTGAATTATAAAACAGGAATGAGTCTGCAGAAAAATGAGGTCGTGATGTTTGCAGATGAAAAGTTTAGATTTATTTAAGAAAAAATGAGGGAAGTACGTTTGCAATCTGCGCCCGGTCTAACTATAATAACCATATTATAAGAGTGCAGACAGAGGTAACGCGTATGGAAAATGCAGCAGTCGCAAATGTATTAAGAGGAGAAGGCTACCGCTATTGTCACACCAATCTGGCGGAAGCCGGAATTTATTATAAGTATTATCAGGAGGGGTTCCATATTGTAATGGCGGTAGATCTCTCCGGCGGAAACCGGTTCTCTGTGCAGCAGTACCGGAGCATGGAAGAACACGCCATGGATCTGTTCTATCACCCGCAGGGGAGACTTGGGGATTTCCCGGATGGATTTCCGGTATATCATGTGGAGATGCTGACACTTCTGATCGGCGGAGATTCCGAGGTGGAACGAAAGTTGTGCGCAGAGTGCAGGAATGTGTGGGTATATCAGCCCCAAAGCGGACGGCTGCTGATTTATGAGAACCAGCCGGGAGACTTTTTCGGACTCCGGGGGGCATTAGAGCAGGGTGCCGGAACAGGCGGCGCGGGAGAGACATCATGGCATGGCACCGGAACAGGTGGCGCGGGAGAGACATCGTGGTATGGAGCCGGAACGGGTGGCCGGAGACAGACACCGCGGCATGGAGCCGGAGCCGGTGGCTGGGGAGCGACGTCGTGGCAGGGCACAGGTGCCGCATATGCATCTGCACAGAATACGGCAGGGAAGCGTCTGAGCGCTTTGTGGAAGAACATCCGGGCGGAATATGTGACCATCGCTCTCGTTGTTGTCAATGTTATAACATATCTTGTGCTTGAATGGCTCGGAGATACGACGAACGGATTCTTTATGGCGGAGCACGGCGCGATGTACCCGGATTTTATCCGGATCAATCATGAATGGTGGAGGATCATAACTGCTGGCTTCCTTCATTTCGGCGCGGTACATCTGGTGAATAATATGGTGATTTTATACTGTATGGGATCAAGACTGGAGCGTGTCACAGGGCATCTTAAGTATTTTCTGATTTATCTGGTTTCCCTGATCGGGGCGGGACTGCTCTCCTACGGGATGATGCTTCGCACCGGCGATTATGCAGTGTCGGCAGGAGCTTCGGGGGCTATTTTCGGAGTGATTGGCGGATTCCTGTGGATCGTGATACTGCACCGGGGCAGATTTGAGCAGATTACAACCCGGGGAATTATGATGATGATTGTGCTTACCATCTATTACGGGTTTTCCTCGGCGGGAATTGATAATTGGGGACACATCGGAGGTCTGCTTGCCGGATTTTCCGCGACAGTCATTTTATATCACAGAAACCGTCAAAAATATTGATTTTGTGAGCAAAAATTTATATACTGAAAGCAGTATGTTCCATAAAGCGACAGATGGGACAAAACGGAGGCTTTGAATGAAAGTAAATATTTATTACGGTGGACGGGGACTGTTGGACGATCCGACACTTTATGTTTTGAATAAGATGGAAGAAGTGCTGCGCGAACTGCGTGTGATGGTCGAGCGGATCAATATCTATGAGCACAAGAATGAAATAGCGACCCTGCCGCAGACGATGAAAGAGGCGGACGGTATTATTCTTGCGACCACGATCGAGTGGCTCGGAATCGGCGGCTACATGCAGCAGTTTCTGGATGCATGCTGGCTGTACGGCGATAAGGAGAAGATTCAGACGACCTATATGCAGCCGATCGTGATGTCTACGACTTACGGAGAGCGTGAGGGTGAGATGACGTTGGCAAATGCATGGGAGATTCTCGGCGGGCTTCCTTGTCCGGGACTTTGCGGATATGTGGAGGATCTGGTGTCGTTTGAGATGAACAAGGACTACACGGTCATTATTGAGAAAAAGGCGGAGAACCTCTACCGGACGATTTCTCAGAAGATGAAAAGTCTCCCGAACAGTAACCTCGCAGTCAGACAGAGTGTGCTGCGCACACCGCAGCTGGAACTCACGCCGCAGGAAAGTGAGCAGCTGTCCAAGTATGTATCGGATGACAGCTATGTGAAGAAGCAGAAGGAAGATATTCAGGAACTGGCATCCATGTTCAAGGATATGCTGGGGAAGGTCAGTCAGGAAGATGATGTGGCCTATATCGATCAGCTGCGCAATGCGTTTGTTCCGCAGCAGGATTTTCATGCGAGATATCTGTTTATGTTTGCAGATAAGAAAAAGCCGCTTTTTATTGAAGTGAAGGATGAGGATCTTACGATACGATACGGTCAGGAAGAGAATATTGATATCTATGCAAAACTGACACCGGAAGTAATGGATGGTGTGATTGCCGGGAGAATGACATTCCAGAGAGCCTTTATGACAGGCGAGATGACTGCGAAGGGCAATTTTAAGATTCTGCGGATGCTGGATACCGTGTTTAATTTTGCGTAAGAGGAAGTGCGATGGTGAAGGTGCATCCGTCACCCGGTCTGGAATCGCAGGTTAATGTACCGTGGTGTGATTCGATGATCTGACGGGTAATGACAAGTCCCAGACCGCTGCCTCCCGTTTTGGAGGTAATAAAAGGCTGGAAGATGGTATCCGCCAGAGCCGGGTCGAGTCCGCCGCCGTGGTCAGTGATGGCAATGCTCATAAAGGGTTCTTCATAAAAGACGTGGACATCGGTAGTGCCACTCTCATGCATGGCTTCAAATGCATTTTTGATAATATTTATGACAGCTTGTTTTAAAAGCTGCGGATCCAGTTCGATCAGGGGAAGGTTCTCTTCAAGTTGGAAGTTACAGACAAAGTTCTTCCAGGACAGTACACGGATGGAAGTGTCGATCTGATGCATAAACGAATAAATGCTTACCTGCATCAGATTCAGTTGATTGCACAGCCGCGCAGAGGACAGCTGAATGACCATGTTTTTCAGAAAACAGAGTTCCGACATGGATTCACTCCAGTAGTCAAATTCCCGCACTTCAGGGTGTTTCTTTTCAACGAGCTGAAGGGAGCTGTTTATCAACGTAATAGAATTTTTTATTTCGTGGAAAATATGAAGGTAATCCTCGTTGCTTAACAATGTAATCCCTGCCTTGTTGATCTGATTTAACACGTGACACAACTTAGTGTAGCATTTATACAAAAGAAGTTCAATAACAACCAGTTTACAAAATTCGACAGGTGTAAGAAAGGAGTAATCATATTATGAGACAAGCAGACTGTATTTTTTGTAAGATTATTGCGGGAGAGATTCCGTCCAACACGATCTATGAGGATGACATATTTAAGGTGATTCTCGATGCAAGCCCGGCGTCAAAAGGACACGCGCTGATTCTTCCGAAAGAGCACTATGCAGATATCTATGATATCGATGAGGAAGTTGCAGGAAAAGCCATGAAGCTTGCCAAGAAGCTTGCAGGACACATGACTGAGGTTCTGGGCTGTGATGGATTTAATATTCTTCAGAATAATCACGAAGTTGCAGGACAGACAGTATTCCACTTCCATATGCATCTGATTCCACGCTATCAGAGCGCAAAGAATAACGACATTCTGATGTGGAGCCATGAGAACTTCTCTGATGAGGAGATGGCGCAGATCAGAGATTCTCTGAGCCAGAACTAGAAGCGGAGCATGGCTTTGGATTAGAAACGATCATTCAAAGGAACTGCCACAATAAGCATAGACCTCTTTGGGATGATAAGTAATATTATCAGAAGATCACTTCGTGAGATTTCAGATGGAAATGCAGATGGAAATTTGTTGGAGAAAAATGTCAGCATTTCTTCCAGCTGAATGTTTGCATCAGATTCCGTGTCTCTTCCACGTTTGGACAATCCGACGGGTGCATGTCCGACACACCGGAGACAATGGGCGGACTTTCTGGTGTCCCTAATGGCACCTCTTCACAGACAATATAAAACCGCGCGAACCGAACTCGCCGGCATCTGCTATTGAAAATAGGGCAGATGCCGACTCAGACAGCGGCTTCGCGCGGTTATGTTTTGTTCAGAGGTGCCATAAGGGACACACACAAAAGTCCTACAAATTGTCTTCCGGGATGCGGACATGACCCGCGGAGTGCTCCAAACTTGGAAAGACACGGATCATCGAAGATGCAAACATCCGGCTGGTTAGAAATGCCACATTTTTTGAACCGAATTTCCATCTGCATTTTCATCTGAAATCCCACGGTGTGGTTTTCTGATAATATTACTTACCAATCCAAAGAACGATATTCTTATTGCGGCAATTCCTTTTTGTCTCCTTTATTATTCCAGCAGCCCCAGAAAGATTTCTCTCCGCTCCACTTCTTCCGCCTCCTCATTTCCGTCTGCCCTTGCGTGCAGCAGCGGATATTTTGACCCCGTGCGCAGCATCTCCATCACCGACGCATAGTTGGCATATTCCGGCGACACCAGAATCATTCCTTTTCCACGCGGCAGTTCCTGCTCCATCAGGCTGCACAGATAGCGGAGGTTTGCTCCGTGAACCAGCGGAAACTTTTCCCGGATCTCCTGTAAGCGTTCGTCCGGCTGCTTCCAGCTGCCGTAGACGCCGCGGTAAATCTGCATAAATTCATGCAGCTGTTCTGTAAAATGCTCCGGAATCTTTCGCCCCGACTCTGTAGCAAGGAACCACAGATATTCCGAGAGCGGCATATACACCGGAACAAAGGCATGTTTCCTCACCGCTTCCTCCATATTCTGATTCAGATAAGCGCTATGCAGCACAATCGGATCGCCGGCCAGCAGCAGCTGTCTGTCCTCCGTCACATATACCGCCCACTCCTGTAAAAGGCTTTTGGTCCACTCCCTGCTCCAGGCATCCGGCGCGGCGGTCTTCTCCCGGAAAGAGGCACGCACCTTTTCCCGCCACTCCTCATCCAGACAATGCCATGCATCCCCGAGTAAGAGCACCTGCCACAAGATATCCGCTTCTTCCGCAAAAAGCAGCTGTTCCAGAAACGGTGTCACAAGATGCGCCCTCTTTCCGTCCGCATCTAAGACCGCACGCAGTATTTCCGGAACCATTCCGTCCGCCTCCGCACCCTCGGTCTGGAATACCAGAAACTGTTTTTCCTCCCCGTCCGTCTCCTGCAGCCGGTTTGCAAGCTGTCCTGCCGCAGCCGAGAATGTACAGTATTCTTTTGCGGTGCTGTACGCTTTTCCCGCATGAAGATCCTGCGACGTGTAATCCGGCAGCACTGCCGTGCGTTTTCCTTTCTGATTCAGGTAAAGTGCCATCCACTCTGTATACACGGACAGCGGCGGCAGATACACCGTCTCCTGCTGCGGTTCTTTCATATCTTTCGTATCTTTCGTGTCTTTCGTGTCTTTCTTCCCGTCCCGAAGCCGCCCGGACAATACGGCTGCCTCCGGCAGTATGGCGCGCTCCGTGCAGTTCTCTACATGGGATAAGCTGTTTAAAAACGCCTCGATTCTCGTTATCACTCCCACCTTGGACTGATGCTCGTCCACCTCTATTTTCAGGTACGGCTTGTCCCCCATAATTTCCGCAAAAAGGTGAGAGATCATGCCGTCCGGTCCGCAGCCGTGGTTCGTCAGATAGACGGCATACAGATTCGGATGCTCCTTAATGATCTTCGCTCCCGACAGAATGTGCTGCGCAAATGGCCAGTACAAATTTGGATAATGACCGGACAAATCCACATCATGTCCTTTCAGATGGGAAAGTGTCAACACTCTGCACCCTCTCTTTAACATTTCCCCGGGAATTCCCATATTTAAAACCGGGTCTGACACGCCGTAGTTTCTTGTAATCAGAACGAGCACCTTGTCCTCCGGTTTCAACTCGTCCAGGATCTGCGCGCCCAGTTTTTCAGAATTCTTCTCACAGCGCACCATCGCCGCCGCGCCCTTCGCGAGCGCCGCCGCACACCGTGCCTTGTCGCATCCCAGTTCCTGACCCGCTTTGATCATCGCTCCCGCGAGCTGCGGTTTTCCCATATCCAGATCCAGAACCGGGCAGATCAGCTCCACGCCGCGTTCCGAAAGCCCCAGCACACTTGCGACAATCCGCGGCGCTGTCTGCATATAGACACAGCCGTAATTGTGCGCAACGCCGGAAGTCTCATGCCGGATCGTATGGATACACGGGATAAAAATGTAGTCCACCTTTTTTCTCGCAAGCCATTCCATGTGCCCGTGCAGTAATTTTACCGGATAACAGGTCTCCTCCGCCGCCATCTCCTGTCCGAGCGCAATGGTCTTATCGTCCGTCTCCGGCGACAGCAATACATTAAAGCCGAGAGTCTTAAAATACTGGTACGCCATCGGGAAAAATTTGTAAATCATGAGCGCACGCGGGATTCCCACAGTCTTTTTCCCCGGCAGCAGCGTTCCGTCATAGCCTGCCAGAAACCATTTCTGGCTCTTCCGGTAATTCTCCTCATTCCAGATGCTCTCCTTTTGGGATGTGCCACCCTGCTCTTTTGCCGCGAGCGCCGCTCCGTATGCCCCGGTCACATCGTAAAACGGCGTGATGTGAAGCCGTTCTCCAAACACTTCATAGAAAGCCGCAACGATTCCCTCGTTATGCACGACTCCGCCCTGAAGGCAGATATGTTCTCCCTTGCGCTTATTGCCGACTACCCTGTTTAAATAGTTTCTGACAATCGAGCGGCACAGCCCTGCACAGATATCCTCCTTGTCCGTGCCTGCCGCAAGCTCCGCTGCAATCTTGGATTCCATCAACACGGTGCAGCGCTCTCCCAGATCGATCGGCACATTTGCCTTCAAGGCACTGTTTCCGATCTCCTCCAGCGATACTTCCATGCGGTTCGCCTGTTCCTCGACGAAGGAGCCCGTACCCGCCGCACACACTTTGTTCATCTCGAAATCGACGACCTGACCGTCCCGGATACTGATGTATTTGGAGTCCTGACCGCCGATCTCAAACACGGTATCCACCTCCGGGCACAGATGGGCAGCCGCGCACGCCTGCGCCGTGATCTCATCCAACACCGTGCCTGCACCGGTCTTCTCCGCGATATAGTACCGCCCCGATCCCGTGACACCAATGCCTTCCCACGTGAGTGCTTCCCCGTATTTCCGCTTTAACTGTGCCATTCCCTGCTGCACCGCGCCGAGAGGATTGCCGCGCGTTCTAAGATACAGATCGTCAATGACGGCTCCGTCCTCCCCCGTCAGCACAAGGTTTGTGCTCGTGGATCCCACGTCAATCCCGAGCCAGAGCTTTTCCCCGCCACGTAACGGTCTGGTCCGGTGAAGTGCCTCCTTCTCGTAGTCATATCGCGGCAGCGCCTTTCTTTTTTGCTCCTCATCCGCCACCTCCCTGCGGACCGGGTGTTTCCAGTCGAAGGCCAGCTTCCCGCGGCATGCACAGGCTGCGATTCCGGCAGCAGACACCACAGCTCCCTCTTCCCCGCAAAGCAGTTTTTCCTCTTTTAATCCGAAGATATCACAGATGGCGAGGCGCACGCCTTCATTATAGACAACGCCTCCCGTCACAAGCACCGGCGGCTGTACCGGAAGTTTCCGCACGACCGCAGATTTAAAATTGCGGATCACGGCATAGGAAAGTCCGAGCAGAATATCTTCCACCGGCACACCTTCCTGCTGTCTGTGGATCAGGTCTGTCTTGGCGAACACGCTGCACCGTCCCGCAAGCCGCGGCACACTTTTCGCCCGTCTGACATACTCCGAGTAGGCGGACAGCGGAAGTCCGAGCCGGTACATCTGATCCTCGAAAAATGCTCCCGTTCCGGCGGCACATTCCCCGTTCATGGCGTAGGAGAGCGTCTCTCCCTCACGGATTCCGGTAAGGAAGCAGGAATTCTGTGCTCCCATCTCTACGATGCTTTCCGCGTCCGGATAGAGCATTCTCTGTCCTTCCAGAAGGCTGCTGATGCGGTTGATCTGCACTTCCTTATGGATCCCCGGATACAAACAGACTGCACCGGGATTGACCGCTGCATACAAAATCCTGTCGCCGCACGATGTCTCCACCTGCCCAAGCATGTCCACAAGATTCTGATACAGTTCTCCGCGATGCAGTCTGTAATCTTTATATATGATGTTTTCGCCTTCGACAACAGCGATGGAAATACTTCCATTTCCGATGTCGATTCCAAGTCCTGCTTCTCTCATTGCTTTCCTCCGAAATTGCCTCTTATGCATAGTTAGAATATTCTAACTAAATGTATCACATTGCAAGAGCCGTTTCGGTTGCAAAAGCAACGGAATCAGTTTTCTATTAGAGAAAGATTCTCAAATAGTTCGATCAGTCTAACTTCAATCCTGCCAGAAGCGAGCCAAGGCTGGTTCCTGTTGATGTGTGGTCTGTGTATGCCTCCAGATCTTCCACGCCTTCGGTATCTACCATCTCCTCTGCCAGCGCCTTCATGGACAGGCTGATCTTATTGTCGTTGGTATTTAATACCTTTGCCTTGACCTTCTCTCCGACCTTAAGCACTTCGGACGGCTTTCCGATTCTGCGCTCACAGATCTGTGAGATGTGCACCAGTCCGCTCAGTCCGTTGCCCAGATCAATAAATGCGCCGTACGGCATCAGGCTCTCGACAGTTCCCTCAAGCACGGTTCCCGGCACGATCATAGAGATCTTGTGATTGCGCTCCTCCGCCTCTGCCTCGAGTGCGACCGCCTTTCCGGAAAGCACGAGTTTTTCACGCTCCTCATCCACCGTGATGACCCGGACCGGAATCTCTTTTCCAACCCAGCTCTCCGTATCCTCCACATAAGCGGATGTGATCTGGGATGCCGGAATGAACGCGCGGATCCCCTCAAGATATGCCACAACGCCTGCCTTCACGCTCTCCTTGATGCGGACGGTTACCGTTGTACCCTCCTCCATCATCTCTTTGAGCTTCTCCCATGCCTGCTCTTCATTGGCTTCCCTGCGGGAGAGAAGAATGTTGCCTGCGCCGTCGTCTACCCGGATCACGGTCGCCTCGATCGTATCCCCCACATGCACAGCCTCCGCCAGTGAGAAATCCGGATCGCTGCTCATCTCCTCCGCACTGATAAATCCCGGTGCATAATATTTCAGGTCAAGCGTAACGCCCTCCTCGTTGACATCGATCACCGTGCCGGTTAAAATATCTCCCTCTCTGATTCTGCGGAAAGAAGCTTCTAACTCCTCCTTGTAATCATCCATTGATTCCATGTGTCTTAAACCTCCATCTCTTTTTCTACCTGTAGTGTACCACATTTCAGTCTGATTACAACCTTGAATAAATCACCATCCACCTCGATTGACAGTTTTCCGCCCTGCGCCTCGGTAAAACTTCTGGCAATCGCAAGTCCCAGACCCGAGCCTTCCGTGCCGCGCGAAGTATCGCCGCGCACGAAGCGCTCCGTGATTTCCTCCGGATCAAAATTCAGTTCCGTCGCTGACATATTTTTGATCGTGATCTCCACGAACTTCTCCGGCGCCTCCCCGGATGTGTGCACCTGCACGTACACGCGGCTCTGTGGCATCGCATATTTCTGAATATTGACAAACAGATTTTCAAAGATGCGGAATGTCTTCTGATTGTCGAGCACCACGATCACTTTTTCCTCCGGCACATCCCAGCGCAGCGTAAGTCCCATCGCCGCAAAGCGCTCCGTATGCTCCACCGCAACCTGCTTTAACAGATTTACCACATCGACTTCCATCGGATGCAGCACAATATTGTTGCTGGTCGCCTTGCTGACCTCAAAAAGATCCTCGATCAGTATTTTTAACCGCTGGCTCTTTTTATCAAGCGTCTCAATGTATGACCTGCGCTCCTCCTCCGTGATGTCCTCCTTCTTTAACAGTTCCACGTAGGTTGTGATTGCCGTGAGCGGTGTTTTTAAATCATGGGAAACGTTCGTGATAAGATCCGTTTTCATGCGCTGGCTCTTCACTTCCTCATCCACCGCCTTCTTAAATCCGTCGCGCACCCTGGAAAGCTCCACCTTCATCGGCTCGTATATTCCCAGGTCCTCGGTGATCTCCGTGTCCAGATCACCGTCCGCCATCCGGCTTACACTGCGCAGCAGCGCCTGATAGTCCCTGCCGATCCTGTCATAATATTTTTTGATAAAACAGAACACAATGATGGAGTACACGATCAGCGCGCCGATGCCGAAAAACCACATCATCGAGCAGAGCGACAGCACCACAAAGTTGATCAGCACGATCTTCCAGATCGTCTTTGTGGATTTTTCCGAAAAATCCACATGCGCCACCTCATAGCGGAACGTGTTCCACAATTTTTTCAACCCCGGAAAGATCTGATAAATCAGGCTGTACTGTCTGATATATTCCCTGACTCCCATGGAAAATACCGGACGCAGTATGCGAAGCGCCGCATACCAGATGCCATACAGAAACAAGAGTGGAACCATCATCTGTCCAAGCTGTAAGACGGCTCTCCAGGCATTGTTTCCAAATAAAACATCCACTCCTTCGCTGTAATAGGAATAGCTTCTTATGATATCGTAGAAGTTTTCCTCCATACATGCCATGCAGCAGACGGCAATCACCGCCACCTCCATGAGATACCATTTCCCCGGACGCTGCATTGGTATGTCTTCCTTCCAGATGCGTCTGCTCGTCATAAGAAACATCCAGCCCGCCACCGTAGCAAGGCTTACCAGAAGCAAAATGCTTCCTCCTGACGCACGGTACACCAACACCACCTGCGTCCAGTAATTCGCCATATCCTCATACGGATCTCCCAAGGAAATCGTGTCGCTTGTTGATACCGGAAGTCCAAAGATGACTTTAAAGTCCTTCGGTCCCTGCAGCTGCCCCGCTTCCACATATCCGCCCAGCGACTGTCCCAAAAGATTTTCCCGGTCTACATTCTGAAACGCCTTGATCAGGACACTGCCGCTGATATCCGCATCGTACAGCGGTGTCACTTCCAGCGCGCCCCTTTCGTCAAAGGATATACATACAATGTCCGTATAATACTGCTGCAGCTCATCCGTCACGGTTCCATCCGCGCACGTCTCAAGCGGCTGATCCGTATTTTTCACGCAGTCGGCATCGCTTTGGTATACACAGTAATCGATGTTCCAGCTGTCACTCTCAAACTGGATTTTCCAGTCGTTTAACACAGAATCTACCGTGTCCTTTGCGTACTGGTAATCTTCATCATCCATCGGCAGATTCAAAAACAGTCCGCCTGCATCTGTCTGCCCGTTCCGCTCCATCTGCTCTGCATACAGGACATAGCTGCCCTGATAGAGCGTCTGTACCGTATCGTTATCCACGCTGTCCCAGGACTCGTTTACCATCCCCGCCCTCTGCTGCTCTTTCTGTTTCTCGGCTGTCCAGTATACCGCCGGGAAAAAACACATGGTAATGATCGTGATAAAAACGATTCCCGCGATCGCTATGGCAATCCGCTTGCTGCTGTTTACGGCATTGCTGTTGTTGCTGCTGTTGCCGGCACCATTATTTCTGCTGGCACCACTGTTGCTGCTGGTATCGTTATTTGCGCTGACATTGTTATTGCCGGCACCGTTGTTTCTATTGTTGTTTTTCAATTTTATATCCAACACCCCACACCACCTTTAAGTATTTTGGATCTCTCGGATTGATCTCAATCTTGTCCCGGATATTTCTCACATGCACCATAATCGTATCGGTATTGATCGCCTTTTCATTCCACACGCGCTCATAGATCTCGTCCGCCGAATATACACGCCCCGGTGTCCGGATTAAGAGCGCAAGTATCTTGAACTCAATCGGCGTCATCTTCACCGGTTTTCCATCCACAAACACCTCCACGGTGTCCTCATTCAGTTCCAGTCCTCCGATCACATGAATCCGGTCGTTCTTTTCCTCCTTCGGACTCCTGTTTGCAAACTGCGTATACCGGCGGAGCTGGGAATTGACGCGCGCCATCAGTTCCAACGGTGTAAACGGCTTGGTCACATAATCATCCGCCCCGATATTTAACCCGATCACCTTGTCGGTCTCCTCTGACTTCGCCGAGAGCATAATGACCGGAAAGTCATATTTTTCCCGCAGCTTCATGGTCATTGTAACGCCGTCCATGCGCGGCATCATGATGTCGACGATCGCCAGCGAGATCTTCTCCCGCTCCATCACCTCAAGTCCTTCCACGCCGTCTGCCGCCTTGAATACGTTGTAATTCTGACTCTTTAAAAAGATTTCAATTCCGTCCCTGATTTCTTTATCATCCTCAACAATTAAAATGTTATATTGTTCCATTTTTCCGCTCCTGCTCTTGTTCTCTTTTCTGCTATCATAACACATCCGCCGCAGAATCACACGCCTCCCCGTGCATTGATTACATTTTACCTGATCTGCCGCAAAATTCCCCGCAGAAATACCCGAAGAATTTCTAAAGAATTATTTAGAATTATTATCTTGACAACTGCCACTTCGTAGTATATAGTAGTACAAGTGCTGAGGCAACTCACACAGATGCTGCTGTGGCTCAGTCGGTAGAGCGTCGCATTGGTAGTGCGGAGGTCACGGGTCCGATTCCCGTCAGCAGCTTCATTGAGAAGAAGCGCAAATCCTTGAATGAAAGGGTTTGCGCTTTTTTGTGCTATGGTGTTACAGTGTTACGGTATTATGACGAATGTATTGTGATGGAAGTCTGGATGAGGGGGGGAATATACGGTTGAGGCGTTAATGCTATCTCGTGGCCAAGGGGAAAGTAGGAAAACTTTTTCTCGTCCTGCGGGTCTCAACGATACTTTTCTACTCTTGGACCCGATTTTTGCTTCTATACGGGTCTGGTTCGCACTTTTTCTCGTCTCAGACCCTGGGTGCTCTTCCCTTCTGGCATTATGTCAACCTTTTTCCATTCTTTCTGGGTCTGGCACGCACTTTTTCTATTCTGGGACCCGATTTTTGCTTCTATGCGGGTCTAATACGTTCTTTTTCTCGTCTCAGCCCCGGGGTGCTCTTCCCTTCTGGCATTATGTCAACCTTTTTCCATTCTCTACGGGTCTGGCACGCGATTTTTCTCCTCTGGAACTTCGCCTTTTCCTTCTATCAGCCCCGGATTCCAATTTGTTTGACGATTCTTCACACATTTTTCAACACTGCTTCATACCTTTTTCACATTTATCCGGTATCTTAATCATTGTCAAGAGGAAATCCCCATTGACACAATTTCTTTTTCATAATATGGCCGGTAAGTACCCCACATCTTACCGACTTCTCCTTCTTTTTATAAAATGATAAACGTACAAAACGCCTCACCATCCGGTGAGGCGTTTTGCGTATTCCTGTTGAATACCCAGATTCTGTCAACTTCTCCTTTACTACATGCGATTCATCATCTTAATGTGTGACTTGAACAGGGAATAATATTTCATTCCCTTGTCTTTGCCATAGTGCCCCTGCAATGCTGCGCGGAGAGAATTGAGATTCTTTCGCTTTCCGTTTGCCTGATAGAGGAATCCCGAAAAATCTTCCGGCGGTTCCTTTGCATATTCACTGTGGTCAAAAACCATTTTGCAGTACATGTCAAACTTTTCTTTTAAGCCATAAGCCGGAAGTTCTGACCAGTAAGACGCATACTCTGCATTCGTCTTCAGTTCCTGATACAGCCGCTTGCCTTCTTCCTCGCCGAGAAGCGCAACCAGTGCATTGTGAAAATCCACCAGATTTTCCTTGCTGATGCAGGCACACAATGTCTTTAAAATTGCTCTCTCTGCATTCAGATCCAGTCCAAACTTTGCTGGCGCTTCGCTCTGACCCGTAGCATTTGACACACTCTGTGGATTCTCTGACATTTCTTCTTTCAAATCCATCATTGCTGTCATCTGTCCGGATTGTTGCTCCGTCAGATCCGGCTTCTCATTCCCTGCGTTCTGCGTCTTTGCTTTGTCACTCTTCTGTGACTTTTCCGAACGATCCGGTTCTGACATATGCTCAGACTTTTCTGCTTTGACTGCTTTCGCTGACTTTCTTGACCGTTTTGCCCTGCCAGTCTTCTCTGCCGGCTCAGCCTTCCCGGATTCCTCTGCCAGCCCAGCGTTTTCTTCCGGTTCCGACTTCCCGGATATCTCTGCATCCTCAGCCTTTCCGGTCACTTCAGCCTTCCCGGATTCCTCTGCATCCTCAGCCTTCCCGGTCACTTCCGGCTTCCCGGCTTCTCCTGCCAACCCAGCTTTCTCTGCCGGTTCAGCCTTCCCGAATTTCTCTGCATCCTCAGCTTTCCCGATCACTTCTGCCTTCCCGGATGTCTCTGCATTTCCAGCCTTCCCGGACGCTTCCGGCTTCCCAGATTCTCCTGCCTTACCGCCGGCTTTCGACGGTTCTGACTTCTTGGATGACCGTGGCTTCTTTGACTGCTCTCTGCCACGCTCTGCTTCCGCTTCCGGGCCAATCTCCCGAACCTGCTCTGCTTCCGCTTCCGGGCCGTTCTCCCGAACCTGCTCTGCTTCCACTTCCGGACCAGCCGCTCTGGTCTGTTCCTGTTCCGGCTCTGCTGCCGCCCCGGTCTCTTTTGTCACGCGCTGCTTTTTCTCTGTCAGCATTCTGTGGCATTCCTTTCCGCTTAAACGGCTCACCGGCATTTTCCGCATTGACCAGTAGCGCACCGCAGCGTCAAATCCCGTATCATTTGATACAATGACATACTCCCTGTCCGCGTTCTGGCTCAGGCGATAGCCAAGTTCCGATACCAGCTGGAAATCCAGCGCATTGCTTCCCTCAAAACACTTAATAAAGTCTGCTTCCTTTTCCGTCTCCTTGAGCATCCTCACATTTTCGTAATTCATATGCGGGCTCTTTGTCGTATAAAATACAAGAACCTCGTCATCTTCCTGCGAGGATACCAGAAGCGGCACCCATATATCTCCTACATTCTCACTGTCAACCAAATAAATTTTTCCCATTCATTCTCCTGCTGACAGAATCCTTTTTTATTGTACCACATTCCGCTTTTATACTGCAATGTTGTTTTTCCGCTGACGCTTCTTCACTTTCCCGTGTTCTGTTTTATAAAATATCGATGTACTCCCCCGCAAGCGCCTTGTTCATGCTGCGCACCGCACAGAATTTTCCGCACATGGAACATGTGTCCTCGTGCTCCGGTTTGCGCTCCTCGCGGATCTGTTTTGCAGTCTCGGGATCAATCGCGCATTCCCACTGTGCATCCCAGTCCAGCACGCGGCGTGCGTCTGCCATCTTGTCGTCGATCTCTCTTGCGCCCCGCACGCCCTTGGCAATGTCTGCCGCATGCGCCGCAATTTTCGATGCAATGATGCCCTGCCTGACATCCTCCACATTCGGAAGCGCCAGATGCTCCGCCGGTGTCACATAGCACAAAAATGCAGCTCCATTCTGCGCGGCGATCGCTCCTCCGATCGCGGAAGTGATATGGTCGTACCCCGGCGCAATGTCCGTTACCAGCGGTCCCAGTACATAAAACGGTGCTCCCATGCAGATCGTCTGCTGAATCTTCATATTCGCTGCAATCTGATCCATCGGCATGTGGCCCGGTCCCTCTACCATGACCTGCACATCTCTTGCCCAGGCACGCTTTGTAAGTTCTCCCAGCCGCACCAGTTCCTCAATCTGACACACATCGGATGCATCCGCCAGACAGCCGGGTCTGCAGGCATCGCCAAGGGAGATCGTCACATCATGCTCCCGGCAGATCTCAAGAATCTCATCGTAATACTCGTAAAACGGATTCTCCTCTCCGGTCATACACATCCACGCAAACACCAGTGAACCGCCTCTGGATACAATATTCATTTTTCTCTTATGTTTCCTGATCTGCTCGATCGTCTTGCGCGTGATTCCGCAGTGCAGCGTCACAAAATCCACGCCATCCTCGGCATGCAGGCGTACCACATCAATAAAATCCTTTGCGGTCAGTGTCGCAAGATCCCTCTGATAGTGAATTACAGAATCATATACCGGCACGGTTCCGATCATAGCCGGACATTCCGCCGTCAGTTTTCTCCGGAACGGAATGGTGTTCCCGTGCGAGGAGAGATCCATGATCGCATGCGCTCCCATGTCAACTGCCGCCATCACTTTTTCCATCTCCACGTCATAATCCTTACAGTCTCTGGAGATTCCGAGATTTACATTGATCTTCGTCCGCAGCATCGAGCCGACACCCTCCGGGTCAATGCATTTGTGATGCCTGTTCGCACAGATGACCACCTTTCCCTCCGCAACGAGCGGCATCAGCTCCTCTGTGGTCATGCGCTCCTTCGCCGCAACCTTCTTTAACTCTTCCGTCACAATGCCCTTGCGGGCTGCCTCCATCTGTGTTGCATACTGTTCCATATTTTTCTGCTCCATTTCTGCAGAGGATGTGCGAAAAAATCCGGCGTCGCAGTGACGCCGGATTCCACAAACTATCTGATCCATCATTCGCTCCCTACGACAGTATTAACTGACAGGTTCCAAGAGTCAGGTTTTAACCTTCTCAACCGTTTGCGCATGCGCACAGTCCCTCTGCGATATATTCTTTTTCCTCTAACACCTTATCTCAATTCTATGCTTCTGTCAATCTCCCTTTCCTCAGAACTGCTCTTTTCCATAACAAAAAAAGAACAGCCATCACTGGCTGCCCTTTTAGGAGAAGGTATTTTTACTATGGGGTATAGCAAAAACTATATATAATGTATTGGGGGGTTTTTACGGTTATTATAGTACCATGACTGCGCAAAGAAGTGTGCACAAACTTCACAAAACTTCCATTCCATTTCTATACATTTTGTACAGTACCTTGGGACTAGTTCTTTCGTTTCCGCAAAATTTTGTACAACCGGTTGTTCATTTCCCGCTCTTTTTTGCAAAATGTCCTTTTTGCCTTCTCTCTATCTCTGCCGGATCTTTCCCTTGATACGCGAGAGCGCATTGTCGATTGTCTTGGGACTTTTCCCGAGTTCCTCCGCTATCTGGCGGTAATTTTTTCCTTCCAGATATGTGTCTAAAACCTGGCGCTCGAGCGCGCTTAACTGTTCCCGCAGCTGCTCCCAGAAAGCGGTAAAATTCTCCTGCTCGATCACGAGCTGTTCCGGATCGTCCATCTGGTCGGTGAGAAGCGTCTCCGCCAGAGATTTTCCCTCCTCCGTGGTCTGGGAATAAAAAGACACATACGTGTTCAGGGGGACATGTTTTTTCCGGTTGGACGCCTCCACCGCGCTGTAGAGCTGTCGGTTGATGCACAGCTCCGCAAAATGGAAAAAGGATGCCTCCCTGTCAGACCGGTAATCCCGGATCGCCTTAAACAATCCGATCATCCCCTCCTGAATCAGATCATCCGTATCTCCGCCAATCAAAAACATTGCATTTGCCTTACGAAGCACCAACGGCTTGTACTTTTCAAGGATATAATCCATGATCCGCTCGTCGCCCCCGCGCAGTTTCTGGATGAGTTCTTCATCCGCCAGCTTCTGATATTCGTCCACGTCTTCCTCCGTCTTCCCTCTCTGCCCTGCTATGCCGCCCAAACGTTCCGCGCCCGGCTGTATTTTCCGCAGCATAAAAATCTGTCCGCCTATGCCGGCTTTGTCATCTTACATCATCCGCTGTCTGACGATCTCATAAGCAAGCACACCGGCTGCCACGGAAGCATTCAGAGAATCAATGTCACCCTTCATCGGAATGGAAGCCACATAATCACAATTCTCGCGCACCAGCTTGCTGACACCCTCGCCCTCGCTTCCGATTACAAGACCGATCGGTCCCTTCAGATCCAGGTCATACATCTGCGTGCCGCCCATATCCGCGCAGACAAACCAGATGCCCTGCTCCTTTAACTCCTTGATCGTCGCCGTGAGATTCGTCACCTTGGCAACCGGCGTATAGTTCAGCGCGCCGGCGGACGTCTTTGCCACAGTCGCGGTCAGTCCCACCGCCCTGCGCTTTGGAATAATGACCCCGTGTGCTCCGCAGAGGTTCGCGGTACGGATGATCGCCCCGAGATTGTGCGGGTCCTCAATATTATCCAGCAGAAAAAGGAACGGCGGCTCTCCCTTTTCTCTTGCGATCTCCAGAATGTTGTCCACTTCCGCATATTCATACGCTGCCGCCACCGCGATCACACCCTGGTGTTTCTTCGTCTCCGAGAGCTGATCCAGACGTTCTTTTTCCACAAAATGAATAATGGTATCATGCTTTTTTGCCTCTCTTACGATCGTGCGCACCGGTCCGTCCTGACAGCCGTCCAGCACAAAAAGCTTGTCGATCGTCTTGCCGGAACGAAACGCCTCAAGCACAGCATTGCGTCCCTCTATTTTTAATTCCTCGTATCCCATGTATTCTCCTTTTCTCTCTGCTTCCGGCAGACTCTTTCTGCTGCCTGCAGCATCCTCTGCCTATGGCAGACGCTCTATATTTCCGCCTTCTGCTTCCTCTGCCTACGGCAGACGCTCTATAGCTTCAAATGCAGCCCGTCCACACCGGTCTTTACCAGTTCCACCAGGCGCTCAAACTCATCCTGCAAGTACAGCCATCCCATCAGCGCCTCAAACCCGGTGGCCTTGCGGTAGTCGGACATCGTCGCATTCTTTGCCATCGTCGGCGACTTGGCATTTCTGCCGCGCCGGTAAATGTCCGCTTCCTCCTCTGTCAGAAGCGGCAGAAGCACCTCCATCATCTCGGCCTGCGTGTGCGCCTTGACAATCTGGCTGGTCCGTTTGTGCAGTTCTCCCGCTCTGGTATTCCCTTTTCCCACGACAACAGAACGGATGACGAGATCATAGATCCCGTCACCGATATAAGCCAGTGTCAGCGGTGAGTAGGTGCGGATATCGACTTCCGCAATCCCGAACTGTCCCTTAATATAAGAATCGATTCCTCTTCCCATACCAGCTTCCTCTCCGACTCACGCTTTATGCCAGATCACACCCTCGCGTGTGTCCTTTAACACAATTCCTTTTGCCAGAAGATCATCCCGGATCGCGTCCGCCTTTGCAAAATCCTTCTCTTTCTTGGCAGCTTTGCGCTCCTCGATCTTCTCTAAAATATATGCCTCAAGCTCTGCATCCACCTCTGTGTCTTCCGCCGGATTCTCCACCTTCGCCGTCGTCAGGTTCAAGGAGAGCACGCGGTCAAAATCCTCCGCCAGCGCACGCTTGGTTGCATCGTTTAAGGTATCATCCTTGAGCAGGTCATAGACGATTGTAATCGCCATGGAAGTGTTCAGGTCATTGGAAATGGCATCACAGAATTTTTCCTTGTACTCTGCAAATTTACCCTCATCCACTGTGCCGTCCGCCTTCAGATCCGCGATTCTCTTCACAAGCTTTTTGTAGGCAACGCTCATGTTGTCCAGCACCTCGTAGGAAAACTCAAGCGGCTTTCTGTAGTGGGACTGCAGGCAGAACATACGGTACACGATCGGATCGTATCCTTTTTCCTGCAGAAGCGACACCGTAAGGAAATCCCCCTTCGACTTGCTCATCTTGCCCGACTTGTCGTTTAAGTGGTTCACATGAAACCAGTAACCGCACCACTTGTGTCCCAGATAGCTCTCGGACTGTGCGATCTCGTTGGTGTGATGCGGAAAAATATTGTCCACGCCGCCGCAGTGGATATCCATATATTCACCCAGATGCTTGATGCTGATGCAGGAACACTCGATATGCCATCCCGGGTATCCCACGCCCCACGGACTATCCCATTTGAGCGCCTGATCCTCGAATTTGGACTTTGTAAACCACAGAACGAAATCATTTTTGTTCCGCTTATTGACGTCCTCCTCCACATCGTCGCGCACACCGACTAACAGTTCTTTCTCGCTCTGGGAAGAAAAAACATAATAGTCGTCCAGCTTGGAAGTGTCAAAATAGACATTTCCGCCTGCCACATAAGCGTAGCCCTTCTCCAGCAGCACCTCGATCATGTGAATAAACTCCGGGATGCAGTTGGTTGCCGGCTCCACAACGTCCGGACGCTTGATATTTAACTTTTTGCAGTCATCGAAAAACGCGTCCGTGTAAAACTTCGCAATCTCCATCACCGTCTTGTGCTCGCGCTTCGCACCTTTTAACATCTTATCCTCACCGGTATCCGCATCGGAGGAAAGGTGTCCCACGTCCGTGATATTCATGACACGTTTTACATCGTAGCCCACATAACGCAGTGCTTTTTCCAGCACGTCCTCCATGATGTAGCTGCGCAGATTGCCGATATGCGCGTAATGATATACCGTTGGTCCGCAGGTATACATGGCAATCTTTCCATCCTCATGCGGAATCACCGTATCGATATTTCTTGTCAGTGTATTGTAAAATTTGAACTTATTCTCCACTTTGGTATTCTCCGTTTCTTTTTATTCTTATTATTCCTGTGACGCTCCGGCTCCCGTGCTTAAAATACGCACTTCTTTTTCCAGATCCAGCACACGGTTCACCAGTTCGGCATTCTCATGCTGCAGCACGGTGATATCCTCCTTCACAGGGTCCGGAAGATGCACCTGATCCATGTCATCCTGCGGTGTCCTGATATTGTCACGCTTTACAACGCGTCCCGGCACTCCGACCACGGTGCAGTTCGGCGGCACTTCCTCGATGACGACGCTTCCGGCGCCGATCTTGGAATTATCCCCGACTGTAAAAGAACCGATAATCTTCGCCCCGGCACTGATCATGACATTGTTCCCGATCGTCGGATGACGCTTTCCGGTCTCCTTGCCGGTACCGCCAAGTGTCACGCCCTGATACAGCGTCACGTTATCTCCGATGATCGACGTCTCGCCGATGATGACGCCGCTTCCGTGATCGATAAAAAATCCCTTGCCGATCGTCGCTCCCGGATGGATCTCAATGCCTGTTTTCCTGGCTGCGCGCTGCGAAATAAACCGCGCCCAGAAATAATGCCCTTTGAGATAAAGCTTATGCGCCCTTCTGTAGCTTAGCATAACATGAAATGTCGGATAAAGCAAAACTTCCATCGGACTTTTGATCGCCGGATCGCGTTCCTTGATTACCTGAAACTCTTCCTTCATATACCTTAGGATACCCATCTCTTCCCATTCCTTTCCACATACAAACCAGAACAAAGTTTCCTATTACAAAAAAAAGGATCATCCGTCTCCTAGAGACGAAATGATCCGCGGTTCCACTCTACTAAAATCATATGATTTCACTTGACGCATGTAACGTATGCCAGACGTACCCAGCTACGGCATCCCTGCATCCTGCGGTGCAGATGACTCTCGCCGGATCAGCTCACGGAGGCACTTGGGGACTCTCTCTTCCAAGACTGCTTTCAGCCGGTGACAGTCTCTCTCTGACGAATGTCCGAATCCTTACTCTTTCCGATCTTCGCTTTTCCAATTCATCTTTTTACCGGCAGAAGATACCTCTCCTGCCTACTATAGTTTATGCACTTCCCGTGTTTTTGTCAATCTTTTTTCACTGCATGTTTCGTCTGCAGCCGCCTGAGTTCTTCTTAGCTCATTGTACGTTTCGTCCGCAGCCGCCGCAGCCCGCGCAGCCCGCCGCAGAGTCCGCCACAGTAAAACTTCCCTCATAAAAACTGGAAAGCGCGCAGATCGCCTGTGAGGAAATCCCTTCCTCCGTTCCGGTAAAGCCAAGTCCCTCCTCCGTGGTCGCCTTGACATTGACCTGATCCGTGCTGATGCCGAGCGTTCCCGCGATGTTTTCCTCCATCTGCGGGATATGCGGGCGCATCTTCGGCTTCTGCGCAATGATCGTCGCATCAATGTTCTCCACCACATAGCCCTTCTCCCGGATCAATTCCGCCACATGGGAGAGCAGCTTCATACTGGAAATTCCCTTATACTGCGGATCAGTGTCCGGAAAATGCTTTCCGATATCGCCTAATCCCGCCGCGCCTAAAAGCGCATCCATAATCGCATGAAGCAGCACATCCGCATCCGAATGTCCGAGCAGACCAAGCGTATGCGGGATCCTGACACCGCCGATGATCAGATCTCTGCCCTCAACCAGTTTATGCACGTCGTAACCCATTCCTACTCTCATGATACCCTCACTTTCAAGCCTTTTCCTATGAAAGAACAAAAATCCCCGGACACACAACTACTTGTATTCCCGAGGACTCTCTAGTAGCGGAAGGGAGATTTGAACTCTCGACACCACGGGTATGAACCGTGTGCTCTAGCCAACTGAGCTATTCCGCCATAAAAATGGGACCTATAGGGCTCGAACCTATGACCCTCTGCTTGTAAGGCAGATGCTCTCCCAGCTGAGCTAAGATCCCATATTCATCGGTCGCTACCGCAACCGACTTGATTAGTATACTATCCGTATTGCAAAAAGTCAACACTTTTTTTCTATTTTTTTGCATCTATTTTCCCGGGGCAGTTTGAAGGCGGAAAAGACCGCTTTTCGCCTTCTACTCTTCCTCCAACAGACGATCCACCAGTTTCACACATTCCGCCGCATCCTTGGAATAGCCGTCCGCACCGATCTCCTCCGCAAAGCTTTCCGTGATCGCCGCACCGCCGATGACAACCTTCGCCGTACATCCGCGCTCTTTGACAAGCTCCACCACGTCCTTCATGCGCATCATCGTCGTCGTCATCAGCGCGGAGAGCCCTATCACCCTTGCGTTTTCTTTCATTGCAGTATCTACAATCAAATCTGCCGGGACATCTTTTCCCAGATCAATCACATGATACCCGTAATTTTTCAACATCAGCACCACAAGATTCTTCCCGATGTCATGGATATCACCCTCCACGGTCGCCACGACGAGCGTTGCCTTCGGCTCCTTGTCCGAGCGTGCTAACATCGGCTCTAAATATTCGATCGCCACCTTCATCGTATTCGCAGAAGAAATCAGCTGCGGCAGAAAATACTTCTGCTTGTCGAACAGCTCGCCGACCTCGTTGATCGCCGGGATCAGATGTCCGTTGATGATGTCATCCGGCTTCTCCCCGGTGTCTAACGCATGTTTGACCTCGTCTAAAATATGATTCTTATTGCCCTTTAAGACCGCCGTAAAAACCGCACTGCGCGCCTCATTCGCGTTCCCGGAATCTTTTGCGCCGCCTGCGTTTCCCGCCTGTCCCGCGGCAGTACCTTTCACGGCAGCGCCCTTCGCCGTCCCGACAGGTACCCACACATGTTCCATGCCCTCATGCTTCTCGGACAGATAATTCATGCGCCCGATATAGCGGATGCCGCTCTCCTCCTTGTTCAGAAGCATGTCCGATGCAAATGCCGCATTCATCAGAAGTTCCTGGGAAGGATTTGCAATCGCCATCGTAAGGCCATTTCCGATCGCCATTGTGAGAAATGCCGTGTTGACATAGGAGCGCTCCGGAAGTCCGAACGAAATGTTGGACAGTCCGCAGACCGTCGGCAGTTCCATCTCATTTTTGCAGAAAGAAAATGTCTCAAAACACTCCAGCGCCGCCTTCGGATTGGCACCGATCGTCGCCACCAGTCCGTCCACCACAATGTCCTCTTTTCCCATGCCGATCGCTTCCGCGCGTCTTAAGATCTCGCGGATGATCCCGTGCTTTTCTGCAGAATCCTTCGGCAGCCCCTCGTCCGAGAGCGGTAGCAAAATAAACATGGCACCGTACTTCTTCGCGATCGGCAGCAGATACTCGATCTTTTCTTTTTCCAGAGAAATGGAATTGACAAGCGCACGTCCCGGATAGATGCGCAGCGCCGCCTCGATGATATCCACATGGCTGGAATCGATGCAGAGCGGCAGATCTACCGTGGAAGTCACTTCATAGATGGCGTCCAACATCATCTGCTTTTCGTCAATTCCGTTCATTCCCATATTGATGTCCAGAATCTGTGCGCCATTCTCCTCCTGCTCCGTCGCCATGGTCCGCACCATACTAAGACTTCCCTCTTTTAACTCCGCCTGCAGCTTTTTCTTTCCTGTCGGATTGATCCGCTCTCCGATCACCATGAACTTACCGTCAAGCCGGATCTCCACATGCATCCGCTCCGAGGCGAGCATACGTCTTTTCTTTGTGAGAGGCATATGCACCGGCATGGAACCCACCGCCTGCTTTAACGCACGGATATGCTCCGGTGTCGTGCCGCAACATCCACCGATAATCGCCGCGCCCGCCTCCACAAGCTTCGCGCCGACTGACGCAAACTCCTCCGGCGTGGTACGATACACGGTCACGCCGTCACAGAGCTCCGGCATACCGGCATTCGGCTTTGCCAGAAGCGGAATCGTCGCATACTCCGCCATCTGCTGTACCGGATCAATCATCGCCTCCGGTCCGGTGGAACAGTTCAGTCCCACAGCATCCGCTCCGAGGCTCTGCAGCACAATCACCGCAGTTGCCGGATCAGTTCCGTAGAGCGTCCGCCCATCCTCATTGTAGGTCAGCGACACCATAATCGGGAGATCACACACCTCGCGGATAGCAATAACCGCAGCACGGCATTCCTGAAGACTCATCATGGTCTCCACGACAAAAAGATCCGCTCCCGCCTCGCAGATCACCTTCGCCTGCTCCTTATACACTTCCACCAGATCTTCAAACATCAGATCGCCGAGCGGATAAAGCTGCCGTCCCGTCATCGTCAGATCGCCCGCCACATATGCCCTGCCGCCTGCCGCGCGCTTTGAGAGTGCCACCAGCTCACGGTTCATCTGCACCAGGGAATCCTCCAGTCCGTACTCCTCCAGCTTGATCCGGCTTGCCGTAAAGGTGGGCGCGAACAAAATATCGGTGCCCGCCTCCACATAGCGCTCCTGCAATTCTATCAGAACCCCCGGGTTCTCCAGAATCCACTGCTCCGGGCAGACCCCGACCGGCATTCCTGCTTTCTGCAGATTCGTTCCTGTCGCGCCGTCCAATATCACCGGTCTGCTTCCCACAAGTGTTGCAAATTCCTCTCTGGTCATTCCCGTATCCTCTCTATCATCCGTTCTCGCTTATCAAGCCACATCTTACCATTTCCCCATGCCGGGTGCAAGTATTTTCCAATGTTTCCTGCAATCCGCGCCACGGCACCGCCGTTTCTTGATTGTTTTCCCATTTTATTGTATCATTCTGTAGATACATTTACAGAAAGGATACTCGACTATGAAACAGCCTGTCAGTCTGATTGCCCTCGATATGGACGGCACTCTTTTTAACGGACAAAGTGAGATCTCAAAGGAGGATCAGGACGCCATTCGCGAAGCTTCCTCCCGCGGAATTCACGTTGCCATATCGACCGGACGCCCTTACGCCGGGCTTCCCGTCACACTTTTATCCGGTCTCGGCGTCTCCTATGCCATCACCTCCAACGGTGCTGCCGTCTATCATCTGCCGGACCGCCTCTGCATCCATGAATCTGCGATGGAGCCTGCGCTTGTATGCCCCATCATCGAAGAACTGCAAAAAAAGAGCATCCATATGGATGCTTTTATCAATGGCGACGGCTTCAGCCAGCGTTCCTGTGAGGGAAAGATCGACTGCCTGGACATGCCCACATCAATCAAACGCTACATTCACCGGACCAGAACCTTCACCGATGATCTCGCTGCCTATATCCGCGTCCACAATCTGAACGTCCAGAAGATGACGCTGAATTTTTATCCGCAGGAGGACGGCACTTTTCTCTACCGCGACGAAGTGATGCAGATCCTGTCAGAGCACCCCGAGATCACCTTTCTCTCCGGCGGCTACCACAATCTGGAATTCACCAGAGCGGGCGTCACCAAAGGAAACGGTCTCACCCTGCTCTGTTCGCACCTCGGCGTCGATATCGAAGAGACGCTTGCCTGCGGCGACACCCAGAACGACATCGACATTTTAAAAACCGCAGCGATCGGCGTCGCCATGGAAAATGCCCTGCCGGAAGTGAAGGAGATCGCAGACTTTGTGACGCGCTCCAATGAAAACAGCGGCGTCGCGCATGCAATCCGCACGTTTGCCCTGTGATGCAGGCGCTTAAGCGTGTGTGATCACGCCGCCTCCCGCGACATAGTCTCCGTCGTACAGCACCACTGCCTGTCCCGGTGTCACGGCGCGCACCGGCTCTTCAAATTCACAGCAGATCTCATCCGCACCGGTGCGCCGCACGGTGCAGCAGCTTCCCGCATGCGAGTACCGGATCTTTGCCTTCAGGCGAACCGGCTCCTCAATGTCGGAGAGCGCCATAAAGTTCAGCTGATTCGCATACAGCCGGTTTGTATACACATCTTTATCACTTCCGAGAACCACCTCATTTGTCTCCGGGCGTATCTCTGTCACAAACACCGGATATCCAAACGCAATCCCGAGTCCTTTGCGCTGTCCGATCGTATAATGTGTAATTCCCTTGTGCCGCCCTAAAATCTCTCCGTCCACCGACACAAAGTTGCCCGGCGGCGGGACCATTTCCCCGCACTCTCTGTCTATAAATCCGGCATAATCATTGTCCGGTATAAAACAGATCTCCTGGCTGTCCTTTTTATGTGCAACCATCAGTCCGATGTCTTCCGCAATCGCACGGATCTCATCCTTTGTGTAATCTCCTACCGGCATGAGGGTATGGGAGAGCTGCTTCTGCGTGAGATTAAACAGCGCGTAGGTCTGATCCTTTGCCGCCGTCACGGAGTTGCGGATAGCATATCTTCCGTTGGAAAGCTGTTCCACGCGCGCGTAGTGGCCGGTCGCAATGTAATCGGCTCCGATCTCCAAACTCCTTTGAAGCAGGGATTCCCATTTCACATAGCGGTTGCATGCAATACACGGATTCGGCGTGCGCCCTTTTAAATACTCCGCTGTAAAATAATCCATGACATTCTTCTTGAACTCGCGCTTGAAATTCATCACATAATACGGAATCTCCAGACGATCCGCCACCCTGCGTGCGTCATCCACCGCCGAGAGTCCACAGCATCCGCCGCTCTCCGCCTGTGTAAACTGATCCTCATCCTGCCAGATCTGCATTGTGACTCCGATCACATCATATCCCTGCTGTTTTAACAAATATGCCGCCACGGAAGAATCCACTCCGCCCGACATACCGACTACTACTTTTTTTCCTGCCATGCCCGCTCCTGCCAACAAACATATGAGGTTGCCACACCTTACGGTATGGCAGCCTCATCTCTTCGTGTCTTCCAATGTTAAATTCCGGAATTGTAAAGATCTCCGGTGCTGTAATTATAAGTATACATACCATTCTTGCTGTAGGTATTCGCCTTCGCCGCTTCACTCTTCGCGTTGGATGCGATCTTCAGGAGATCCACATTCGTCTGCGTCGCATAAGATCCGTGCGTTGTAAACAGTGACTTCAGCTTGTCCATATCCGCCTTCTCAAAGCTCTTCTCGTCCACGGAAAGTCTGCCGTCGGCATCCACGGTAATGCCCGCTTTCTCCAACGTCTTCTCATTCGCTCTGGCGTTGCTCTTCAAAGAGTTCGCCGCACGCAGAATGCTCTTCGTCTTAGAATCGTCCGCCCGATCCAGCAGTGAATTGTAATCATCCACATACGACTTCACCGCCTTATAGATGGCATCACGGTCATACTCCTGCGTCTTCGTGCCGTCCTCCGCGGTCTTCTCCACTTTGTTGAACACAGAATCCTTTCCGGTTGCTGTCAGCTTGGAAAGCGACTTCTCCGTACTCTCCGCCGCACTCTCAATCCGGGTCAGTGTCTTCGCGTCATCCTTCGCGGTTGAGATCGACGGGCTGACCTTCGTGGCGCTGTCCGTGGAATCCGACTTGCTGTAATAGGCACTCAAAAGCTTGAAATAGCTTCCGTTGCGGATCGTCGCATAATCGGAATAATTGATTCCGAGCAGATCGCTTCCGCCTCCCAGCAGAGAGGAAGTTGTATTGTTCCGGTTCAGACTGGAAAATAACACGCCCAGTGACGATGAATCATATCCTGAAATACTTGCCATACTCTATCACTCCTTTGAAAAAAAGCATCTGACCTCCGTGTCAGAATGTTGATCCGGCTGTTGCATTTGTGCACAATACCTTCTTGTTACCTCATGTTCTATATCGTCATTTTAGCCCGAAACCTTAGATTTTTCAAGCATTTTCTGGTGCTTGTCCTTATTAAAATGTTTAACTATTGTTCATAGTTTATTCATATCTTATTGCTACAATAAAATTATCAAAAAACAAGACAATTCGTTACAATATATTTGATAATTTTTTCATAATAGCCCAGGCGCGCGAGTGTCTGGGCACTCCTCATTTTAGGGAGCTCCCTTTTATGCAGAAGAGAGGGGCGCCGCACATGCGCGGCACCCCTCTCTTCTATTCCAGATCCATCCGTTCTGTATTATTTCTGATCATTATACTTCACATCACGCACATCATAACCGTGGCGCTCTAACGCGCGTACCACACGCTCAAAATCCGGTGCTTCCACCCGAAGGAAGATCTCTGCCAGATCCATAACATCCGTCGGAATCACCATCATGTTGCAGATGTCTCCGCCCTCCTTAGCAATCAGCTCACAGATCTTGCCGAGCACACCGCGGATATCATACGTGTAGATTGCCATGGAATTGTGTTTGTTACCAAATATCTTCTGATATTCCTTGAATACCGCCTGCTGCGTCACGATTCCAAGCAGCTTGTTCTGCTCGTTCGTGATCGGAATAAAACGAACTTTGGAGGTGATAAACATTGCTGCCGCTTCCTCAATCCGTGTATTCTCACCGATGGTCTCAATTCTTGTCTTCATGAACTCCATCACTTTTCGCTGTGCAAATTCTTCTCTGGTCCCTGTATAGTTCCGGAAAAATTCCTCAAACAAAAACTGTTTGGACAAAACACCCACAAACTGCTGTCCGTCCACTACCGGAAGCGAGAGAAGTCCCTGCTCGTCGATAATCTTCATTGCCTCTTCTACCGTATTCTCCACGCTGATACACGCCAGCTTACTGAAAGGCATCATAATTGCTTTTACACGCATAACCAATACCTCCTGTCTGCTTTTATTGTAAGTATATTATACACTAAATATTCTCAATTTGCCAGTCTATCGGTGCGATTCCATGCTCCTCAAGAAACGCATTTGCCTTGCTGAAATGCCGGCACCCGAAAAATCCCCGGTATGCCGAGAGAGGGCTCGGATGCGGTGCCGTTAAGATCAGATGCTTCGGATTCGTAAGCATCGGTATTTTGGACTGCGCCGGTCTGCCCCAGAGGAGGTACACAATCGGACGATCCTGGGCATTTACTGCCTGAATGACCGCATCAGTGAACTGCTCCCAGCCTCTTCCCTGATGGGAATTCGCCTGGTGCGCGCGCACGGTGAGGACGGTGTTGAGCAGAAGCACTCCCTGATCTGCCCATTTTTTCAGATAACCGTTATTCGGAATGTAACAGCCCAGATCATCATGCAGTTCCTTATAAATGTTCTGCAGGGAGGGCGGGATCTCCTTTTGCTCCGGCAGCACGGAAAACGAAAGACCATGTGCCTGATTTACATTGTGATAGGGGTCCTGCCCCAACAGAAGCACCTTCACCTCACTAAGCGGCGTAAAATGAAAGGCATTAAAGATATCCTCCGCCGGCGGGTAGACCACTGTTCTGCTGTATTCCTCCCGCACAAATGTGTATAATTCCCGGTAATACGGCTTTCGGAATTCCCCCTGGATTGCCGGAAGCCAGTCATTGTCAATCATCGACATATCCCACTACTCCTTTTTTCACAGACAGCAGTGTGGGCGCACCGTGCTATCGCCGCACAGATACGCCCCTCGCTGCCAGATCGTTCTTCAGATCCATAATCTCAAGTTCTTTATAGTGAAACAGGGATGCCGCAAGAACCGCATCCGCTTTTCCCTTTGTCAGTGCATCATAAAAATGATCCTTCGTCCCGGCGCCGCCGGAAGCAATCACAGGAATCGATACATTTTCCGCGACCTGTCTGGTCAGTTCAATGTCATATCCCGCTTTCGTGCCATCGCAGTCCATGCTTGTCAGAAGAATCTCTCCTGCGCCAAGCCGGTCTGCCTTCATCGCCCACTCGACGGCATCCAGACCCACATCAATCCGTCCGCCGTTCTTATAGATATTCCACCCGGAGCCGTCCGCGCGTCTCCTTGCGTCAATCGCAACCACCACGCACTGGCTGCCGAATTTGTCTGCCGCCTCCGAGATCAGTTCCGGCCGGTTGATCGCGGAAGAATTGATCGCAATCTTGTCTGCGCCCTCGCGGAGCAGTGCCTTAAAATCATCCACCGTCCTTATGCCGCCTCCGACCGTAAACGGAATGAACACTCTCTCCGCCACGCGGCGCACCATATCGACCACGGTATTTCTGGCGTCCGAGGTAGCGGTAATGTCCAGAAATACCAGTTCGTCCGCACCTGCCTTATCGTAAGCTGCCGCAATCTCCACCGGATCTCCGGCATCCCTCAGATTCACAAAATTAACACCCTTTACCACACGCCCGCCATTCACATCCAGACAGGGAATCACTCTCTTTGTAAACATCGCATGCCTCCGCTATATTTCCGCAAAATTCTTCAATATCTGAAGTCCCACTGTGCTGCTCTTCTCCGGGTGAAACTGGCACGCAAACAGGTTGCCCTTCTCCACGGAAGCATGAATCGTCACGCCGTACTCTGTGGTCGCCTTCACAATCGACGGATCTTTCGCTTTCAGGTAGTAGGAATGCACAAAATAGACATACGGCTGTTCCTTCAATCCGGCAAACAATCTTCCCTCATGCGGGAAATCCAGTGAATTCCAGCCTATGTGCGGGATCTTAAGCCCCGGTGCCTCCGGAATCTTCACGATCTCTCCGTCCAGCAGATGAAGTCCCTCCACGCCGTCACTCTCCTCGCTGCCCTCAAACAGCAGCTGCAGACCCAGACAGATGCCGAGAAACGGCTTGTCTTCCTGCACAACCTCGCGGATCACCTGATCCAGCTCATATTTTTTCAGCTGCTGCATTGCCGTTCCAAAAGAACCGACACCCGGCAGTACCACTCTGTCTGCCCGGCGTATGCTGTCATGATCTCTCGTGACCACACATTCCTCACCCAGCGCGAGGAACGCCTTTTCCACACTTTTTAAATTGCCTGCGTCATAGTCTATAATTGCTATCATTCTCTCACTCCGTCGATGTCATCCAAGTCCTGCTGCCGCCAATATCGAATACAGTTCCTGCGAGTAAGTATCCCGCTCACTCTCCGCGTACAGTTCCTGTGCGCGCTCCTGCGTAAGTCCAAATCCGGACAGTCCTGCCACCGCCTGGTCTCTGATCTTCGCGAGTTCTGTGGAGCAGCCGTAAGCCGCAGCCTCCTCGCTGTACTTATCGCATCTTCCGACCGCGCGGATGAGGGAATCCAGTGCCATGTCATAAATACCGTTTTCCATAAAGGTCTGGTATGCCTGATATTCTCCGGCTGCATTCGCCATGATGCTGTACTTCTGGTAGGTCTCCTGATCTGCCTCCTTGACCGTAAGTCCGCTCACATCCGCGAACGCTGCCTGATAGTCGCCCAGTTCATACGCCTGCTTGGCATTGTTGAAGCTCAGGGTATATCCGAACAGATTCGTTCCCACCAAGACAAGTGCAAGGAAAGACGCCGCCATGACCATAATCAGCGCCACCGGCTTCTTCGGAAGCGGCGGTGTATTGTCCGGCTCCTTCGGCTTCTTCGGCTTCTTGGCTTTCTGTGCTTTTTTCTCTGCCTTCGCCTTTTTCGCCTGTGCCTTCTTCTCTGCTTTCTCTTTCTTCGCCTGCGCCTTCTTCTCTGCTTTTTCCTTCTTTGCCTGCGCTTTCTTCTCTTCTTCTGAAATCTCCGGTTCCGCCTCTGCCTCCGGCTCGGCTGCCCCCGTTCCTTCCAGTTCCTGTAAGAGCTTTAAATTCTCATCGGAAAGATCATCCAGCTCCGGTGCCTGTTCTAAACCTTCCGGCTGTAATTCCCCGGTGTCCGCTGGTGCCTCCTCCGTCTCTTCCTCCTCACCAAACAGTGCGTCGCCGATTCTCTTGATCAGGCTCTTTTTCTCCTTTGCAGGAGCCTCATCCCCGGCATCTGGCTCATCTTTTTTCTTCTTTTTGCGGCGCTTTTTCTTTTTCCCGTCGTCCTCGTCCTGCACCTCATCCGCAGTCTCCGGCATTGCCGTCACGTCCGGCATTTCTGCGTCTGTGTCTGCGGCCGGAGCAGTGGGATCCGCCATCTGGCTCATATCCGGGAAATCGCCCTCCGACTGCAGCAGATCCATCAGATCTGAATCGTCGTCCTGGAAATCACCGATGGTATCGACCATAAGATCTCCGTCCTCCGACGCATGGGCAGTCTCCGCCGCTTCTGCACCGCCGGTGCTCTCATCCGCATCCCTTGCGCTGTCTAAAATGCCATCCAGATCCTTGAAGAACTGATTGTTCTCCTCCGTCGTCTTCTGTGTTCTTTCCTCTCTAGGCGCCTGATCCAGCTCATCCTCGAACTGTCTGATAAATGTGTCCGCATCTCCTTCCAGATCTGTATCCGCCTCAAAGGACTTTAAAAAATCGTCTTCCTCACTCATACCAGCTTTTTTTGTCTCCTGTTCTTTTTCTGCATAAAGCCCGTCTGCCGTATCGCCTGGCTCCGTCTCACGGGCTGTGTCGGCAGGACTTCCTCCCTCTACGGAGTGCAGCAGCCCATCCAGATATTCCTCTGCTCCGCTCATACGATACCTCCATCGACCTATAACTTAAGCGGGGGATGTGATCCTGCTCCATCACATCCCCTCTTCATTTCATTCTCAGTCCATGCTCTTGTCAATCAAGTCGTCAATCGCCGAAACAAGACTGCCAATCTCCGGCTTTGTCAGCTGGGCATCCGCTCCAAGCTGTTCTCCCTTGATGCGCATCTCCTCATTTACAAGAGATGAGAAAATAATCAATGGAATCTTCTTCATATTGTCATTTGTCTTAACCAGCTTCGTAAGGCGGTGTCCGTCCATCAACGGCATCTCAATATCTGTGATAATGCAGTGTACTTTCTCACGCACATTGCCTGCTTTTTCAAACTCCTGCAGCTTATCCCATGCCTCCTGACCGTTCATTGTCACAATCAGGTTCGTGTAGCCTGCCTTCTTCAGGCAGTCTGTGATCAGTCTGCTAAGAAGCGGGGAATCCTCTGCGATCAAAATCGGAGATTCACAGCGCTCACGCTGTCCCATGTCGTCCATATCGGACATCTTCAGTCCTGTCTCCGGGCTGATGTCCGTCACAATCTTCTCAAAGTCAAGGATGATGATCAGCTTGTCATCCATCTTGATGACACCGGTCGAGGCGCTGTTCTGCTCGGTATTGATCGTGGCATCCGGCTTGATGATCGCCTCCCAGGAAACACGGTGGATACCAAGCACGGCATCTACGTGAAATGCAATGTTTAACTTGTTAAAGTTCGTAATGATAAAAAGTCCCTCTGTCTTCGCATCATCCGGCATTCCCAGACAGCGCTTCAGATTTACCACAGAGATCATCGTATCACGCGGCATGAAGATTCCTTCGATACTCGGATGTGAATTTGGGACAGGCGTAACCGGCTGATAGGTTAAAATCTCCCTGATCTTTGCAACATTGATTCCGTAATGATTGTTTCCCAAGGTAAATTCCAGAACTTCCAGTTCGTTTGTTCCCGATTCCAATAATATATTTGTATCCATTCGTCTCTCTCCTCTCGCGTAATACCGCAACGTATCTATCTGACAGCATTATAGCACATTGGTACCTGAAATGCATTGTTTTTCATGCGTTTTACAGAATAATTTGTATCATTTGATCCATTTGCACATACAGTTCCACACTGTCTGCCGACGCCACATCATCCGGCACCTGGAATACAAGTACCAGGCGGGTGCTCCCTCCCGCAGGAATCGTACCCTGATAGGTGGAAAAATCCGTATCCAGCAATGTGGTCTCCGCCGTGCTCTTGACCGACTGGTTCAATACAACCGTGAACTTCGGGCTGACACTCAAAACATCAAGACCCACTCCGTCCGCCCCGGTGTTGGTCACATCTATGGACAGCACCAGATACTGTTTTCCGGCATCCGGGGTCATCTCATAATAATCACCTTCCATGTACCCCGGTGCAAGCTGCGCGCCCGCATAGGTCATCTGAATGCCGTCGGCTCCGAACAGTTGATCCAGAGATGCCGATCCGGCTGCCGCCACCGACACAGCAGGTGCCGCAGCTTCCGCAGATGCGGCTGTTCCCGTCTCTGACGCGTCCTGTGTCTCCGGCGTCTGCGGCACCGTGACATCCTCCTGCGTCTCCTCCGGTTCTTCCGGACTCACATACGTCAGACCTTCCCGCTGATATGTGTTGTACTTCGTGACGATATGCGCCGCATAATTGACAATGACGTTCTCCTCGTCGTCTGTCAGGTCATAGAGTGCATCACCACACCCGCCCAACAGCATCGTTGCAGCCATCACCGCTGCCATCATCTTGATTCTTGTTCTTCTCATAGGACTCCATTCCTCACGCAAAGTATAAACTAACATTATGTTAGCATTTTAAAGGAAATATAGCAACAAAAAAAATTTTTTGCTGCATCATGACTGTTTTCCTTTTTCCAGTTCAAACCAGAATTCCACGCCATCCTCATGGTTGATCACGCCACACTGCTGATGGAACGAGTCCATGATCGCCTTCACAATGGAAAGACCGATTCCGCTGCCGCCGTACTCTCTCGTGCGTGCCTTATCGACTTTGTAGAACTTGGACCAGATTTTGTCGATATCCTCCTCCGGAATCGGGTCTCCGGTATTGAAGACGCTGATGCGGACGTTCTTCTCCTGCTCCCTGCAGCGGATGGAAATCTCCTTTTTTCCTCCCGCATAATGAATGGCATTGCTCAGGTAGTTCGTCACGACCTCCTCCGTCATAAATTCATCCGCCCACACATAAATGGGCTCTGCGGGACATTCCGTCACCGTAATGCCGCTCTGCCCGATGAGGATATCCACCGAGTGCAGCACGCCCCGGATGAGCTCTGTTACGTCGAAGCGCTCCATCGTGATCGTCTCGTTTCCGGATTCCAGCTGGTTTAATGTCAGAAGCTTTTTCACCATCTGATTCATCTTATCCGCCTCGTCCATGATGACCTCACAGTAAAAATCCCGGCTCTGTGCGTCATCGTTGATACATTCCTTCAAGCCCTCCGCATATCCCTGGATCAGGGCAAGCGGCGTCTTTAATTCATGCGATACATTCGAGAGAAATTCCTTGCGCTGGCGGTCTATCTGCGTCTTTTTCTCAATGTCTAAAAGGAGCTGGTTGTTTGCGCTTTTCAATTCCGAGATCGTATGCTCGAGCGCCTGCGACATCTCGTTCATGTGCGTGCCGAGTTCATCGATCTCATTGCGCCGCTTTCCTTTCGGCGTATAGCAGACCTCAAATTCCAGCTGGGTCATATGCTTGGAAATCTCGGTCAGTTCCAGGATCGGATCGGTGATTCTCTTAGAGATGAAGACCGACACAACCGTGCTCACCGCAATCGCCAGGATCCCGACGTACAGCAGGAACTGGTTCGACGTCTTGGCGCTCTCCCTTATGCTCTCTAACGCCGACCGCATCAGCACCAGATTGCCGTTTGAGAGGGTTCCGTACAGTACCAGATATTCCGCATCCAGCCTGGTGTCCGTTCTTCTCTGGATCACATAGTCCTCCGCCTGCGCCAGCACCGTGGTCTCATTCTGCGTACCACCGAAAATAATGTCCGTAAACTCGATTAACATACGCTGTGTATCGTTCACGGAGGATCTGACAATCGTGCGGTCCGGGCTGATCACCATGACCGTGATATTGCCGTTTGCGCAGAGATTGTCAAATGTCACATCAAACGAGCTGTCGTCAAGGCTTCCATCCTCGCTTGCCGCGTCAATCGTAGTAAATCCGGACAGCAGTACATTTTCTTTGTTCATCACATAGTAGCGCTCCAGAAATACCGTGTTAAGCACCCAGCAGAGCGCCACGGTTCCCGCCACCAGACCGATGATAATTCCGGCGATTTCCCTGGTCAGTCCGCCCTCTTTCGGATGTCTGCCGCGCCCCTGTCTCTTTTTATCAAAAAGTCCCTTCATTCCGCGTCACTTCCATTATTCTTCCGTCACTTCAAATTTGTAGCCCATGCCCCAGACCGTCGTGATATATTTTCCCTTATCTCCCATCTTGGCACGCAGCTTCTTGACATGCGTATCAATCGTTCTCGCATCGCCAAAGTAATCGTAATTCCAGACGCTGTTCAATATCTTCTCGCGTGAGAGCGCAATCCCCGCATTTTCCATAAAGTATGCCAGCAGTTCAAACTCCTTGTAGCTTAAGTCAATCCGCTCTCCGTCAACCGTCACCATGTGGGCTGCCTTGTCCAGAACGATTCCTCCCATGGAGACCACCGCTTCTTCATCCTGCGTCTTTCCGCTCCGGCGCAGAATGGCTCCGACACGCGCAACCAGTATCTTCGGAGAAAAAGGTTTGGAAATATATTCGTCGACACCGAGTTCAAATCCGTTCAGCTCGTCGCTCTCCTCGCCCTTCGCCGTCAGCATAATAATCGGAACTTTCGATGTCTCCCGGATCTCCCGGCACACTTCAAATCCGTTGCGCTTGGGCATCATGACGTCTAAAATAATCAGCGCTATGTCTTTTTCCCGGTAAAATAAATCGAGGGCTTCCTCGCCGTCTCCCGCCTCAAGCACCTCGTATCCCTCTCTCACAAGGAAATCCCGCACCAGCTTGCGCATTCTGCTCTCATCATCCACCACCAGAATTCTGATCTTATCCATGTTCCCGTATCCTTTCCGCTTTTTATCGTCATTCTAACAGCTACTTATGAAAAATCTGTGTATTTTCCGCTCTATTCCGGCATGATTCCAAGCTCTTTTTCCTTCGCCTCGATCGCTTCCTGCCTCTGGTCGAGCCGCTCCTCCCACGCCTCGTATTTGTTGATCAGCTGATTCTCGTAGTTTAACACCGTCGTATTATTGGTCGTCGCCGTAATTGCAAACATCGCCACAACACAGACTGCCAGAATAAAGGCGATCCAGCGCACAATGCGGTAGCGTCTCCTGTAGTCCGCATTTTTTACCACGGTCTGCGTCTTCGGCTTTGGTGCCGGCGCGCGCTTCGCCTTGCGGAGACTCTCCTCCACCTGCGGATGCTGCACCGGAATCGGGAAAATATCTTCCTTCCGGATAAACGGAATCGACTGCAGATACTCCTGCAGATCCTTCAGATAAGAATAGCCGACTGCCGTGTCAAACAGCCGCTGCTGTATCATTTTATTATAAATGCGGAGTACCATCTCAGGGTCGTCCATCTGGGCTTTCTCCTTGACGTATTTCACGCCCTCCGCCTCTTTTCTCGCCTGCGCGGCTTCCGCCTCATTTGCAAATAAAAATCCCTCCACGACCATGGAGGTCTTTTCCTGTTCTTTTTGTCTCTTTTCTACAGACATTCTTCGATCCTCATCTCTTCCGTTTCTGCTGTGATTTTGCTCTTATTATAGGAAATGGCAGTGTGAATTGCAAGTCAGGGAGATGTAAAGATTCCGCATTTTCCCATAAAAAAAGCGCCCTGCATGGCGCTTTTTTAAGATGGACCAGACGGGAATCGAACCCGTGTCCGAAGAATAATCCCCTGTCCTTCTACGAGCTTAGTCTGTCCTTTGACATTCCCTCTGCCGTCCGGGAACAGACACCCTTACGGTTTTGGTAGCTTCATAATACGCCCGCAGGCTCAAAGCTTTGCCTGTGTCGTTTCTCACATCGTCGAAGCCTGGGTCCTAAAGTGTGAGTGCTCTAGGTCAGACTGCTGCCATTAGGCAGCGTATGCTAAATTATCTTCAGCGTTTAAATTTAATTGTGGAATTTGACGCATCCCGTGCGGCTCGCTTCTCCAGCTTCATATTCCCCGTCGAAACCTTTACTGGCCCCCGTTATTTATAAAAAATCTAATACAGATTCTTTACCTTGAAATCACGCTCTGCCTCGCGGCGCATGTCTTTCTTCGCAATGTCCTGCCGCTTGTCGTAAAGCTTCTTACCTTTGGCAAGTGCAATCTCCACCTTCACGAGGCTTCCCTTCAGATATACCTCCACCGGAACCAGCGTGTAGCCCTGCTCTGCAAGCTTTCCCGTCAGCTTCCGGATCTCTGACTTGTGCATCAGAAGCTTCTTGGGACGGAGCGGATCTTTGTTGAAAATGTTGCCCTTCTCATAAGGGCTGACGTGCATGCCGTAAACGATGACTTCACCGTTCTCAATGCGCACAAACGCCTCCTTGATCGAGCACTTGCCCATGCGCATGGACTTCACTTCCGTCCCGTGCAGTTCAATACCCGCCTCAAACCGCTCCTCCAGAAAATAGTCATGGTAGGCTTTTTTGTTGTTTGCAATTAACTTCTTCTCGGTCTTTGCCATCCCGACTATCCTCCTTCGCTCTCTGTCTGCACTGCCTTTTCCCTTTGCACTGCTGTTACAGTATACCCCACAAATTTTTATTCTGCAATAAACTTCTGGTTTAATTTTTCATTTTCTTCGTCTTCTATTCCGGTAACGACACGAAAGTCGATCGTTCGCATAAACGGATCTGTCGCTGCCACGACAACCTTTACCTTCTGACCAAGCTTATAACGCTTTGCGGTGGTCTCCCCGATCAGTTCGTAGGTACTCTCACTGTAATGGAAATAATCGTCCGTCAGCGTCGTCACATGCACAAGTCCCTCCACGGTATTCGGCAGTTCGACATAAAAGCCCCACTCGGTCACGCCCGAAATGACACCCCAGAACTCTTCTCCCAGATGTCCGGACATGTACTGCACTTTCTTTAACTTGTCACATTCGCGCTCTGCCTCATCCGCCCGGCGCTCCATCTCGCTGGAATGCTTTGCCACCTCCGGCAGGATCTTCTCATAATGCTCGATGCGCTTCGCATTCATTCTTCCGCGCAGATTGTCCTTGATGATCCGGTGAATCTGTAGATCCGGATAACGGCGGATCGGTGAGGTGAAATGGCAGTAATAGGAAGTTGCCAGTCCGAAATGCCCGGTATTTACGGTGCTGTATTTTGCCTGCTTCATCGAGCGGAGTGTCAGCCGGCTGATTAATGCCTCCTCCGGCGTCCCGTCAATCCGAAGCAGCAGCTTCTGGAGTTCCTTCGGGTGTACTTCATCCTGTCCGATATGAATAGAATAGCCGAAATTATTGATAAACGTTGCCAGCTTGTGGATCTTCTCCGTATCCGGGTTCTCGTGGGTACGGTACACAAACGGCAGTTCCTGCCAGAAGTAATCCTGCGCCACCGTCTCGTTGGCAAGCAGCATAAAATCTTCGATAATCTTGGTCGCAACATTGCGCTCGTACGGCTTGATCTCCACCGGACGTCCCTGCGCGTCCAGAATGATCTTCGTCTCCGGGAAATCAAAATCAATCGAACCGCGCTTCATCCGCTTTTTGCGGAGAATCGCCGCGAGATCCCGAATCCGCTCAAACATCGGCACAAGCTCCTCATACTCGCGGATCTCCGCCTCATCGTGATCCTCCAGGATCTTTTTGACACTGGTATAACTCATGCGGCGGTCGACCTTAATGACGGTCTCCGCAATCACATGATCGATCACATTTCCCTTCGCATCCACGGTCATGATACAGCTGAGCGCCAGCCGGTTCTCCCCGGCGTTCAGCGAACAGATACCGTTGGAAAGCGCATGCGGAAGCATCGGGATCACACGGTCGACCAGATAGACCGATGTGCCGCGCTTTAGAGCCTCCACGTCAAGGGCGCTGCGCTCCTGCACATAATTCGTGACATCCGCAATATGAACGCCCAGGCGGTAGACATCCCCCTCCTTCGTCAGGGTGATGGCATCGTCCAAATCCTTGGCATCCTCTCCGTCGATCGTCACTGTCTGCCAGTCCCGCAGATCCATGCGGCCTGCCATATCGGCCGTGCTGACCTCACCTGCCACGCGCTCCACCTGATTCATGATCTTCTCCGAGAACTCGGTCGGCAGATCGTAACCTCGCACGATCGAGAGAATATCCGTCCCCGGGTCGTTCACATGTCCCAGAATCTCTACGACCTTTCCCTCCGGCTTTTTTCCATTGCCGCCGAAATCCGTCAGTTCCACCACGACCTTATGTCCGCTCACCGCACCTTTCGAGCGCTCCTGCGGGATAAAAATATCCTGTCCAAATCTCGGATTATCCGGCACTGCGAACCCGAATGTCTTGCTTTTTTCATAGGTACAGACGATCCGGCTGACCCCGCGGGTCAAAATCTTTGTGATCTGCCCCTCTCTGCGCCGTCCGTGCCCCTCGGCGCGTGTCAGCGCCACCTGCACGGTATCGCCGTGAAAAGCACCGTTTACCTGGGATTCCGGAATAAAAATATCCTCATCCTCCTCCTCGACCGTCACAAAGCCAAATCCTCTCGGATGCGCGGTAAAAACGCCTGTCAGGAATTTTCCTTCCGACTTCATGTACTTGCCTTTCGATGACACTTCCACTTTTCCCTCCGCCACAAGTGCATCCAGCACTTCCGCGAGGTCTCTTCTGTCACTCTTTGGCACATTTAATACTGCCGCGATCTCCTTCGCCTTCATCGGCACATAAAGCTCATCGCAGATCAGTCCGTAAATTGCTTTTTTTCGTTCCTGTAAAAGTTCTTCTCTCATATCCTTCCTCTCCACAGCAAAAAAGCTGCCGCAGATGCGACAGCCTCATTTCTAAAAGATTCCCAGATTCAATACAGCGGCAATGATGATGAACAGCGCAACCAGAATCTTGGTTCCCGTCACCAGCCGGCCTTCCATGGAACGTCCCTTGTTTCTTCCCCAATACGTATCTGCCGCTCCGGCGATCGCTCCGAGTCCTGCGGACTTTCCTTCCTGTAATAAGATAATGACTGTCAACGCCAAACAAATCAGTATGAAAACAACGGTTAAAATCGTCTTTAAAATTGCCAAAATAATTCCCTCCTACGGTAATCAACTCACAACTTTAGCTATTATAGCATACTCCCCCCGCGTTTTCAACTGTTTTTTACGCTCTCCCGAAAGGCTCCGCCGGAGAAAACTGCGCCGTCTCGCCAAGCTCCTCCTCAATCCGCAGAAGCCGGTTATACTTTGCGGTGCGCTCCGCCCTGCACGGCGCACCGGTTTTGATCTGCCCCGCATTCACCGCGACCGCAAGATCCGCGATAAACGCATCCTCCGTCTCCCCGGAACGGTGGGAGATCACCGTGTGATAACCGGCACACTGCGCCATCTCGATGGCATCCAGCGCTTCCGTCAGCGTGCCGATCTGATTCACCTTTATCAGCACCGCATTTCCCGCATTTAATTTGATGCCGCACTTGATCCGCTTGGGATTTGTGACAAACAGATCATCGCCGACAAGCTGCATGCCATCTCCCAGACGTCCGGTCAGACTCTGCCAGCCCTCCCAGTCGTCTTCCTGCAGACCGTCCTCGATAGACACCAGTGGAAAACGCTTTGCCAGATCTTCGTAGAGCGCGATCATCTCCTTTGCATCCCTGCAGATTCCATTCTCCCCCGGGAAATGGTACATTCCCGTCTCTTCATTATATAATTCACTCGCCGCAGCATCCATCGCGTAGACCACATCTTTTCCGACCGTATAGCCCGCCTTTTCCACCGCTTTTCCCAGATACCGGAACACCTCACCGGCATCCGCAAGATCCGGCGCAAAGCCGCCTTCATCGCCGACCGCGGTCGCATATCCCTCCTCGTTTAAAATCTGGCGCAGGAAATGATATACCTCCGCGCCCATGCGCAGCGCTTCCCGATAGCTTTTGGCGCTAATGGGCAGGATCATAAATTCCTGAAAATCCAGTGAATTCTTCGCATGGACTCCGCCGTTTATGACATTCATCATGGGAACCGGCAGCCGCTTGGCGTTGCCTCCGCCAATATAGCGGTAAAGCGGCATATCGAGTGCCGCTGCCGCCGTCTTCGCGCAGGCGAGCGACACGCCTAAGATCGCATTCGCCCCAAGATTTCCTTTGTTGTCTGTCCCGTCCAGCTCGACCATTCTGCGGTCGATAAGTGCCTGATCCAAAACATTCATTCCAAGAAGCGCTTCCCGGATCTTTGTATTGACGTGATCCACCACCTTCTTCGTGCCCAGTCCGAAATACTCCCTGTCGCCGTCCCGAAGCTCCACTGCCTCAAATCTTCCGGTGCTCGCTCCCGACGGAACCGACTCCCGCGCTGTAGTCTTTCTCCCCGTTGTCTCCGTCTCGGCGGTCACCTCCACCTCCACGGTCGGATTGCCGCGGGAATCCAGGATCTCCCGCGCGTGTACCTCTGTAATTTTCATAGTAAGTGCCATAAAAAATCCCCTTTCGCGTAACATACTTCTGCATCATAGTATGTCCCGCAAAAGGGGAAAGTATTACTCGAGAATTCTTCCGTCCGTAGAGATAATGTCTACCTGCCACGGAATCATCTTACCGCTTGCCGCGAGTGCATTTTTCACCGCCTGCTCGATTCCTCCGCAGCACGGCACTTCCATGCGAACCACGGTAATGCTCTTAATATCGTTCTGCGCAATGATCTGGGTCAGCTTCTCCGAATAATCCACATCGTCTAACTTCGGACATCCGATCAGCGTGATGTGATTGCGGATATATTTTTTGTGGAAATTCGCATACGCATACGCTGTACAGTCTGCAGCCACCAGAAGCTTTGCTCCGTCAAAATACGGGGCGCGCACCGGAACCAGCTTGATCTGCACCGGCCACTGTGTCAGCTCCGACGTAAGTTCTGCCGCACTCTCTTCTGCGGCGGTCGGACAGACTGCCTGCTGCTCATGGCGGATCGTCTTCGCCTGGGTTCCCGGACATCCGCACGGAAGCGGCTGTGACGCTATCGCCTGCTGCGCTGCTTTCTTTCTCTTATTCTCCTCAACTGCCGCAGCATCATAAGCCGCCGCCTCACGCTCCACAAAATGAATCGCATCCATCGGACAGGTCGGCAGACAGTCGCCAAGTCCGTCGCAGTAATCGTCCCGCATCAGCTTGGCCTTGCCGTTTACAATACTGATGGCTCCCTCGTGGCAGGCGTTTGCACATGCTCCGCAGCCGTTGCACTTTTCTTCCTCAATCTCAATGACTCTTCGTAACATCATATCCTCCATTCTAACTCCGGCACGCATGCCGGAAATTCTCTCTTGACTTTTCTTCCACAGGATACTACAATAGCGTCAACATTTCTGTTGTTTTTACAACAAAAAGTCGAAAGGACGAAAAATAATGCAAACTTTCCAAGGATACGATGCCCTCTTGCAGGCCTCTCCCGTTTTTTATGATATTGCACCCGAAGAAATCCATGCCATGCTCGACTGCCTGTCGGCAAAGACCCTCTCCTATCCAAAGGGCAGCTTTCTCTTTCACTACGGCGACCATCTGGATTCTCTCGGTCTCGTGTTAGAAGGATGTGTGGATGTCATGAAGGAGGATTTCTGGGGCAACACAAATCTGATGACCCGCTGCCGCCCCGGAGACATCTTCGGAGAATCTTATGCCATCCGCACAAACTGTGCGCTGGAAGTCAGCCTCTACGCCGAGCAGAATTCCACTGTGCTCTACTTAAACGTCTCAAAAATGATGACGCTCTGCTCCCGCGCATGTGAATTCCACAACCAGCTCACAAGAAATCTGCTCTCCGTTCTCGCCGAGCGCAATTTCCAGCTCGGACAGAAATTAGAGCACATGACCAAGCGGACCACCCGTGAAAAGCTTCTCTCCTATCTGTCGAGCGAGGCGCGCAGATCCGGAAGTTCGTCTTTTGATATTCCCTTTAACAGACAACAGCTCGCCGACTATCTCTCCGTAGACCGGAGCGCCATGTCGAACGAGCTGTGTCATCTAAGAGACGAGGGTCTCATTTCTTTTCAGAAGAACCATTTCACGGTGCAATTCCCTTCGTCTTGAGGAAATCCACCCAGATTCCGTATTTCGAGCCGTACAGATGCAGATTGTCAAACGTGAGATCCGCTCTTAAGTTTCCGTCTGCATCACATACGACATCATTCACATCAATGTAAAAAATAGTCTGATTATCCGCAAGTTCCGCAATTCTCATATTGCGTTCATTGATTCCCTGATTATTAAAAATTTTATCCGAGTCGGACTTGGCCTTTGCAACCCGCATGATGCCCTGCACATAGATGATCGCATCGGGCTGGAGTTCTCTAAATTTCTGAACCGACTGCGCGTACTGCTCCATAAAACCGTCCAGGGTTCCTCTTCCCATCTCATTGATGCCGATCTGGAAATAAATTTTGCCAAACTGCCGTCTGGAAAGCGCATCCTCAAGCGTGGTCTTCTCCCCGTCCACCTCACAGAACTTTTCCGTCCACATATCGTAGATTCCAAGCCCTGTGGATGCGTAAAAGGTCGCATTGTCCAGCCCGCCGTAATCGCGCAGCCCCACAGTTCTCGAATCCCCGATAAAGACCGCGTCGTCGAACCAGTCGTCATCCACCATACAGAATTCCCGCGTGTGCGGCGCCTCTTCCGTCTCTGTCTCTCCGACCGTCTCCGTCCCGCCGGCAAGCTCAGTATCAGAGACACTCTCCCCCGGCAGCAGGATGGACGGCAGCTTTCCGTTCTCTCCTATGCCGCCCGGCGCACCCACATGACTCCACGGAAAAATTCCGTCATGCAGTCCGTCAAACACCAGGACGAAGTATGGTGTCGTTCGTATATCAACCGTATAATTCTTATATATTGTATCTTTCCCCAGATAGCCGACAACCGACAGCGCCGCCCACAAGATAAGCAGTGCGACCGTTACCGGACATTTCAAAAGCTTTCTCAAATCCATCCACCACACATTTAAAAATTAAAGTACAAAAACGGATTGTTTGCCGACACCGCCAGATAGTACATGCAAAGCCCGAAAATGCCGAGCAGTATCACCCTGCCGATCCATTTGCGCTCGATCAGCCGATAGCAGGTCTCCGGAAGCGGCGTTGCAAAGAGCACGCCCAGAAGAAACAGCGGTGCATAGTCATTCAGATATTTTAAATAATCCAGATGATTGATGACCCCTGCCGCATGCCCCGCAAACGGGAACAGCCGCGTCATATAGATACCAAGCTCTGACAGATCGGTGACCGCAAACGCCACCCAGCTGAGCGGAACAACAAACAATACATAAAGATGACCGATCACCCTGCTTTTATCCAGCAGGCGCAGCAGAAAGAGCTTTTCTACCAACAGGCAGCAAAGCAGAATCCCGCCCCAGATCAGGAAGTTATAATTCGCCCCGTGCCACAACGCGGTAAGGCTCCACACCACAAACAGATTGAAAAAGGTGCGCGCCTTTCCCTTCCGGTTGCCTCCCAGCGGAATGTATACATATTCCCTGAACCATCTGCCGAGCGTAATATGCCATCTGCGCCAGAATTCCGTGACTGATTTTGAAATGTAGGGATAGCGGAAGTTCACCGGGAGCTCAAATCCCAGCATCTTTCCGATTCCTCTCGCCATCATCGAATATCCCGCGAAGTCAAAATACAGCTGCAGTGAGTAAGCGAACGCTCCCATCCATGCAAGCTTTGTTGAGATGCTGTCGAACCCGATCATCCGGATACTGTTCCAGAGTGTGCCGATCCGGTCCGCAATCACGACTTTTGCTGCAAGTCCGATAATCAAGAGCTTCATTCCCTCTTCCAGCTGACGTGCCTTGATCTTGCGCTCTCTTCCCAATGCTACACGCACATCCGCATAATTTGTGATCGGTCCCGATATCAGCTGCGGAAACATGGTCAGATACGTTCCCAGCCGAAGCAGCGACTGTTCTGCCGGAATTCTTCCGCGGTACACATCAATCACGTACGCCATAATCTGAAACGTGTAAAAACTGATTCCAAGCGGAAGTCCGGATGCCAGACCACTGTACTTGAAGAAAAACAGCACGCCCAGATCATACCCGAGCGCAAGAAGCAATAAGCGTTTCTGTCTGATTCCCCGCCCGTCCGTATTCTTCCGGTACATCAAACGGGTCAGCGTGTAATTGACCAGAACGCACGCAAGGAGAATCGTAATATAACCCGCCTCGCCAATTGTATAAAAGACAATACTTCCCCCCAGCAATGTGACATTGCGGAACTTTTTCGGTGTAAGATAATATATCACTAAAAAAACCGGCAAAAACCGAAATAAAAACTCAAAACTGCTAAATAACATTCCACAGACTCTTTCTATCTGACTTCTATCTACTGTATCCCTATTTACTATACCTCATTATAGGCGAAATATTACAAAATGGTGAACTATTACTGAAAGTTTGTGAAATTGTATCATTTTTGTCATAAACGCTCTATTCTGTAATCTTTTCGTAACTATTTTGCCTCAAACAGCGCCTCGATCTCACCGATGAAATAGAGCGAACCAAACGCAACCGTGTGATGTGTTTCATCGAGCCGCCCTCTCTGAAAACAGGACGCAAAATCATCAGCTGATGCAGCTGTAATTCCTTTCCGCCGGATGCAATCCGCCAGGGCGTCCGCCTGCAGCGCCCGCTCGCACTCCACCGTGCAGGTCGTAAAATCAATGGCAAGCGGCAGCAATTCCCCGATCATTGTCTCATAATCCTTATCCGCCATCACGCCCATGATAAAATGAAACTTTTCTCCCGGGAAAAGCGCCACGAGGCTCTCTCTTAACGCTTCCACGCCGTTGCTGTTGTGTGCGCCGTCCACCAGCAGGAACGGTTTTTTTGAGAGGATTTCCATCCTGCCCTTCCATACGGTCTTAGCGATCCCCTGACAGACTGCGCGCCTTACGCCCTCTTCCCGCTCTTTTGTCCCGCCGCAGATCCACTCTGTATGTCTCCTGAAAAATGCCTCTGCACCAAGAAGCGCCGCGATGGCATTTTCATACTGATGAACGCCAAGCATGCGCATGGACAGATCACGGTAGGCACCAAACGAAAAATACTGTCTGCCGTCGCGGTAAGTCTGCTCTTTTATCTCCAAAGGGTCGATCAGCCGGAAATCTATAATTCCTTCCTCCCTGACCTTCGCCTCAAACACCGTCATGACTTCTGCCTCCTGGCTCTCAAGCACAAGCGAGGTGCCTTTTTTGATGATGCCCGTCTTTTCCGCAGCAATCTCAGCAAGCGTATTTCCAAGCACCGCCATGTGGTCATAGCCGATCTTTGTGATCACGGTTACATCCGGCACACCTACGGCATTGGTTGCGTCCAGCCTCCCGCCAAGTCCGGTCTCTAAGATCATGACATCGCATCGTTGTTCCTTAAAATAGAGGATTGCCATGGCAAGTGTAACGTCAAACATCGTCGGCTGCACGCCAAAATCCATCGCAAGAAGCTGCACGCCGATCCTCTGCGTATCCTCCTTAGAGATCATTTCCCCGTTTATCTGGATGCGTTCCCGAAAGTCCACAAGGTGCGGGGAGGTAAACATCCCGACGCGAAGTCCCGCCTCCCTTAAAATTGCGCAGAGAAAAGCAGAGACAGAACCTTTTCCGTTCGTCCCTGCTATGTGTATCAACGGAATCCCCGCCTGCGGACTGCCCAGCGCCTTTAACATGCGCCCGGCAACCTCCACTCCGGCAAGATTCCCGAATCTTCTGATCTGATTGATCTGATCTACTACTTCTTCATATGTCATCTGTGTCCCGCGTTCCTCTCCGGGCAGCAGCGACACACCCGCGTGTCTTACACTGCCATGATTACGCCGCCATCATTTGCATACATACTGCTGACACCGGCAGTATTTATGATAATGATTTTCTTGAAATTTGCAAGCTTTTCTATGCGGGCTTTTACCGCTGCGGCGCGCTCCGGGCAGTTGCAGTGCGCGATGGCAAGCACACGCTGTTCGCAGTCCCTCGTGCGCCCGATCATATCCTGCACCATTTTCTCAAGTGCCTTGTTCATTCCGCGCGCCTGACCGAGCTGGCAGATCATGCCCTCCTTTGTGGAACCCATCACCGGCTTGATATTGAGCGTATTGGCAATCAGCGCTTTCAGATTGGTCAGTCTTCCGTTCTTGCGCAGAGTCTCTAACGTCTCTAAGACAAAATAAGTATTCATGGAACTGATATACTCCTCCGTTCTGGCAACGACCTCCTCAAACGGAAGACCTGCCTCCTCGAACTCCTGCACCTTAAGACCGATAATCGTCTCCCCGATCGATGCAGACCTGGAGTTAAATACATAGATCTGCTTGTTCTCTCCCGGATGTTCCTCCTCGTAGAGGTTCCTGCCGAGTTCTGCACTGTTGTAGGAACCGCTCAGCTTCCCGGAGAGCGTCACCACATATACATGCTCCGCTTCTCCCTTATACGCCTGCATATACTGCTCCGGTGACGGGCAGGCGGACTTCGGTTCCGTGATACTCTTCTTCACCCGGCGCAGAAAATCAAGCTGGTTAAATGTCTCATCATCCTTAATGCGATAACCGTCCACCTCAAGTTCTAAGGACACTGTCTCAAAATGTCCGTCCTTCTTCAGTTCCTCCGGTAATTCCCCGCAGCTGTCCACAACAATCTTATACATGGCAATCCCTCCACCTGTTCTATGGCATGTGTTTAATGTTATCAATAAACCGTTAATATATTTTTCGTTTCTATCGCATGTAGTATTCAATACTATGTTACATTAACACAAAAACCATTTTTTGTATAGAGGTAATTTCTAAACTTTATCTAAATTATATCTTACGAAGCATTCTTTCTCACGAAGCGAGTGTAAAATATGCGGTCACAAGATCCTTTAACGCCTGCTGGTCAACGCTGCCCATCAGCTCCCTCGCGGAATGCATGGCAAGAAGCGGGATTCCGATATCCACGGTCTTCACCGGAAGAAGCGCAGAAGCGATCGATCCAAGCGTACTTCCCCCCGGCATATCCGAGCGGTTCACAAACTTCTGGTACGCGATCTTCTCTTTCTCACAGATCTGCTGGATGATGGCAATCGCCTCGCAGTCTGTCGCATAGGACTGCGAACTCGCCTCCTTGATACAGAATCCCCTTCCGAGCACGGGCTTGTTGGTAAGATCCATTTTCCCTGCCTGGTTCGGATGGATGCCGTGTGCCACATCCACGGACAGCAGCATGCTGCGGTAGAGATCCTGCTCCGTCGTCTGTTCCCGTCCCAGCTCTTTTAAGATGCGGCGCAGCATGTCATGCAGCAGGATCGAACCGGCGCCCTGCTTCGTATGGCTTCCGATCTCCTCGTGGTCAAACAGTGCGATCAGGTTGATTCCCTCCATCCGCCTGGCATCCATCAGACCGGAGATGAGCGCCGCGCAGGAAGTCAGGTTATCCAGGCGCGGACTTGAGATAAAATCATCGTTGAGACCGATGAATTCCGGATTTTCCTTACAGTATACGGTCAGTTCAAAATCCAGAATGTCAGTCTTCTCCACAGACAGCTCGTCTGCCAGGAATGTAAGGAAGTAGTCCGCCTTTTTCTCCTCCTCCGGCAGCAGCGCAAAGACCGGCAGCATATCCGTCTGGCGGTTCAGCTCCACACCCTTGTTGACCTCGCGGTTCATGTGGATCGCCAGATTCGGAATGGTCAGAAGATTTTTTTCCAATACAAACTCCACAATCTTCGGGGCAAACGCGTCCTGTGTGCGCACTGCCACACGGCCGGCAATACCGAGCGGACGATCCAGCCAGGTATTTAAGATCGCGCCCCCGTATACTTCCACATTCACCTGCGCGTAACCGCATGCCGTCACATCCGCCGACGGCTTGATGCGCAGGCACGGAAAATCCGTATGCGCTGCCGCCATCCGAATCTGTGGCGTCTTTGTCTCCTGCCATCCTTCTCCCACCGTAAACGCGAACAGTGTGGTGTCATGATGATTTACATAATATCTTCCGTTTTTCTGCAGCTTCCACGGCTCATCATAGGGCAGTTCCAGAAATCCCGCGCTCTCCAGGCGCTCTTTGCAGGCGCGGACTGCCTGTACCGGCGATACCCCCTTTTTCAGCAAATCAAATAAAAGTTCTGTCTCTTTCATGTCTATGTCCTCTTTTCTTCTTTATCTGTGACCCCTTCCGGGGCTGTTCTCTCAGCTTCCTATCATACCAGAAATCATATTGTGAAGCAAACCTTCCCAATCGGCTTTCTATTTGTCCCCAATCTGTGTTATACTACACAAAGGCAATGCGCCCCAATACTATATGACACGGAGAAGACTATGATTGCACTTTCCCTACCGGAAATTAAAGATTTTATGAATAAACTGCTGTGTACGGACACGTTCGGGCACTTTCTTCTAAAGGAAGCCGTCATCTCCGGTAGCGTCACCTGGAGCTTAGACGGCACGATCCAGCCCGATTTTTATTCATCAGATGAAGCCGATGCGCTCGGACTGACGGGACTTTCTTTTCTCCCGTTTGAACAGGTACGTCCGCAATGTTTTGACCTGATCAAGGGCAGACGCACTCCTTCTTATTTTAAATTTGTCTTTCTGCTCTCCCCGAAGAATCTGGAACGGACACTGCTTTCGACCCACAGTTCTTTTACCCCGGAGGACATTACGGGAATGTTTATCAATCTGAAATTCCAGCAGAAAAAACTACTCCTTACCACGGGCATTTCGTACCGGATTTTCTCCGTGGACAAGAGCCTCGATCAGGAGTGGGATTCCCTTGTAAAGCGCTTTCTCACTGCGCATGAAATTAGTTTTGAAGAACTTTAATTTATTACTTTACTTTTATAAATTCTTATGATATTGTACTAATAGCTGTAAGTTACAGTTAGTATTATTTTTGGAGGTACTTTTTGATGAAAGGTACAGTAAAATGGTTCAACAACCAGAAGGGTTACGGATTCATTTCTGACGAGTCAGGCAACGATGTATTCGTACATTACTCAGGACTTAACATGGAAGGTTTCAAGTCTCTTGAAGAGGGCGCTTCCGTAGAGTTCGACGTTGTAGAAGGATCCAAGGGACCGCAGGCAACCAACGTAACTGTAGTAAAATAATTACTGCAGGCGGTAAGCTTACCGCGTTAAATCACTAGTTTCATGTACCTTTTTCTTAAAATAGACTTGTTTTATTTGTTAGATTAAGATATTGCAAACAATGGATTTAAAAAGAGTCTGTCACAAGTTTTCTTGTGGCAGACTCTTTTTGTATATGAACTTAGCAGATCAGGTTAGGATTATCCTGTTTTTTCAGGCATTTCACCACATTGACAATACCGCTCTCCGCCATGCTTTTTACCGCTTCCTCTGTATAAAACGCAATGTGCTGCGTCATCGTCACATTCGGGAACTGTCTCAGATACGCCATATTCCGGTTTGCAAGAATATCCGACCGGCGGTCCATATGGTAGATTCCCTCCTCATGCTCGATCACATCCAGTCCCAGCGCACCGATCTTCCGCGTCTCGATTCCCTCGATGATGTCATCCACGCGCATCAACTCTCCTCTCGCGCAGTTGATCAGAATGACGCCGTCCTTCATCTGGTCGATCGCCTTTTTATCAATCATATAACGTGTCTGATTGGACAGTGGCGTGTGCAGTGAGATAATATCACTCTTCGCGTACAGTTCCTCCAGAGAACAGTATTCGATTCCAAGCGCCGGATCGGCATTCTGACGTCTGCTGTATGCCAGAATCCTGCAGCCGAATCCCTGCAGATTCTGTGCCACCTTCTGTCCGATTTTTCCCGTTCCGATGATACCGACGGTAAGATTACGAAGCTCCCTTCCGATCAGCCCGCCAAGCGAATAATCGTTGGCATTCCCGCGGAACAGTGCCTGCTTATAATTGCGAAGCGACATTAAAATCAGCATGACCGTATACTCGGCAACGCCGTCCGGATCGTAGTAGCCGTTGCAGACGTGAACGCCATTGCTCTTCGCCGCATTCAGGTCAATATGGTCATACCCGATGGTACGTGTCGCAACGACGCGGATACGCCGCTTTGCAGTCTCCTCAATCAATGCGGCGTCCATCTTTGTATCTCCAAGAATCGTAATGCCGTCCGCTCCCTCGGCACGATCAATGTTGTCCTGTGTCATCGGCCCCTGCACCAGTGTAATCTCTATCTGCTCCTGCTGTGCTGCGGCAAGCAGGTAATCTTTTTCATCCGGTCTCACTTCATAAGCTGTGATTTTCATGGGTATCCTCTCTTTCAAGCATTCTGCACTATTTTCTAAAATGTGTTCACCGTGAACACGTTGTTATAGAATTATCATAAATTGCTCCGGTCTGCAAGCCGATGCTTTAAAGGGATGAATAATCCTTGTCATTTTTTTGTTTTTCCTTGCATAACAGAAAATATTGTGCCAAAATCAAAACAACAGACACTGACCCGGACAGGAGGTTCATGATGGAGCAGCCGATTTTATCTTTTCTTATCGCATATTTTTCTGACCTGCATATCCAGTGCAGACTGACCGACCGCAAACAGTTAGAACTGGCGGATCTGGATCTCGGACTGCGCAACAGTATCCTGATGCAGGAAGCCGATGCGCAAAAACAGGCGCCGTTTCCATTTGTACAGAACACCATCTATTTTATTGTCGATTACTACGAGTGCAATTATTCCTTTTTCCGTCTGCCGGATAAAAGTGCCTTCCTGTTCGTCGGGCCCTTTCTCTGGAGAGAATTTGAGCGCTCCCAGATTCTGTCGCTTATAAACCGGCTGGATATTCCGGCTGAACTTTTTCCACAGCTGCAGGAATATTATCACGCCCTGCCGCTGATCGCGGACAAAGCTTCCATGACCGCCCTGCTGCGCCACGTCTATCAGACTCTGGATGCCGACGCGGATGTATCCGTACAGACCCTGCATTTGAAAGATCTCGAGACCAGAGAATCCTTTTTGGAAAAGCACCAGTTTGTTGTACCGGAGGACCCGGTCTTAAGCATGCACCTTCTTGAAGAGCGCTACCATATCGAGGATGAGCTGCTCGACGCCATCTCTCACGGCAACAGCGCCCGTGCCCTCTCCTTCATGGAGGCTCTCGGGAACCTGCGCTTTGTCCCCCGCACGGAGGACGCACTCCGCAACCGCAAGAACCTGATTCTGACCCTCAACACGCTGTTGCGGAGAAAAGCGTACGAAACGGGCGTCCACCCGTTTTATATCGACGCCGTCTCCGGCAACTTTGCGCGCATGATCGAGAGCATCCAATCCGTGGAAGAAATCAACGATCTCATATCCTACATGGTTCAAAGTTACTGTCAGCTCGTGGAACAGCGAAGCATGAGTTCGTATTCCGATCCGATCCGCCAGATTCTCGTCACCATAGACGCCTCGCTGACCGGGGACTTAAGCCTGAAACGTTTTGCCAGCGAACTGTTTTTGAATACAAGCTACCTGTCCACGCTGTTCAAAAAGGAAGTCGGCATGACCCTGACGGACTACGTCAACGCCAACCGTATCGAATACGCCAAGAAGCTGCTGCGCAGTACCCTCCTGCCGGTGCAGGATGTTGCGGCAGCCTGCGGCATCCCCGACGTCCACTATTTCACACGGCTCTTCCGGCGCATCACGGGCATGACGCCCCGCGAGTGGAGGCGCTAAAAGACCGGGCATGGAATGTGGCAGGCATGGATTTTGCAAATATACTGTATCTGCCTGTTCCGGACTGCCAACCGGCGGCGGGAATCTGAAACGCAAAATGGGGTATTTCTAATCTATACCGCGTTTGGTATCTCCGATGATCCGTGTTTTTCCAAGCTTTGAACACTCCGCGGAGAGTGTCCGCAATCCGCAGACAATTTTAGGACTTTTGTGCAGCGCTTGTCTGCGCTTCTGAATAAAACATAACCGCGCGAAGCCGATGTTTGAATTGGCATCTGCCTTATTTTCAA
>ERZ780167.15-NODE-15-length-152782-cov-27.691338_pt1 | contig 152782 bp, 131 predicted proteins | sample MGYA00510982_ERZ780167 | MGnify/ENA primary metagenome ERZ780167 (study PRJEB29588, sample SAMEA2146107) | human gut metagenome | biome: human gut; feature: human-associated habitat; material: faeces | place: Denmark | collected 2008/2010 ... | reverse complement strand
TTCGACCGGCTAGACCTCGCCGGGGCGGCGGCCTAAATCACTTGCGAAACTTGAGGAACAATAATAATTCTGAGAGCATTTTATATTGTAAGGAGGCCTGTGATTATTTTGCCCAGGCCAAGGACTCTTTCAGGCTGTGGAATACTACAGGATTGTTGGCAAATCGCTATTCGAACATTCGGGACTGGGCGAAGGCTGACAGTCTTTATTCTATTTTCTTCTCACAACCAATCCGTGACACCTCCATTTATGCGAGGCAATTATTGAACCTTGCGTGGAACAACATCTTCAAACCTGGTTCTGACCCTCACGAATCCATTGACTTGTTCAGAAAGGCTACTGGAGAATTTGATGGAACGCCTTCCATAAGCGATTATGGAGTCTATGCCTACGCTTCTGAAATCATAGGAGATCATAGGACTGCAAACGATGTAATCCGGCAGTTGGAGAATGTGGACAGCAGCTCGACTATCTTAAAGATTTGGAAGTATAGGATATTCAAGCATCGTGGAGATTACAAGGATGCTTTAGTGTGCCTCGAACAATCAATAGATGATAGAGACTCAGAGGTATTGGAGACTGTTGGCCAATCAGTGGCGTTGGCGCAGTCGGGTTATTATGAGGGTAAGTCCCTGCTGTTGGATAAGGATAGAAGGCTCCAGCGTCAGATGAAATGGCTGATTTTCCTGATAGCCTTGATGGTGGTGGCATCAGGCCTGGGCATTTATTCGAGACGAAAGAAAATGTGGCGGCGTCAGGTGGAGGAAATATCATTCATTAATGATGAAGTGAACCAAAGACTTAACGAGTCGCTCCTTTGTGAGGCTGAACATTTGCGCTCCATAGATTCGCTGAAATCCGCGAATGAATTGGCTGAGAGGAATATACAAACCCTGTCGGAAAAACTTTCGGATGCCGCGGAAAAAGAGCAGGCGTTGATGAAGCTGAGGGCGAAGTATGTCCAGGTGAACAAACAGCAGTATGCCCAATTGAATAAACTGTGCCGTCGGTACTTCGAATCAGGCAAATCTTCAAAAGACAGTGATGATAATATTTATGCGGAGGTTAAAAAGATCCTTGCGATATTGGATGAGCCGAACCAAAAGGAGCTTGAGTCTATGCTTGATGACAATCTCGATGGCATAATGACAAAGCTAAGGGCGGCGATACCGGATGCCACCGAGAAGGATTTCCGTTTCATCTCCTTCCTGATCCTTGGCTTTGACACCAAAACCATAGCCAGAATGATGGGCTATAATGTGAACACTGTTTACACAAAGCGGTACAACATTAAAGAAATGATCGCAAGGCTGGACGACGAAAACAAGGCTCTTTTCTCAGAATTGATATCGTAATTTATTTAATTGCTTAATAATTAGCGCATTATCAATTGTGATATGTTGCAGATATTTGATTAATATGCTTATAATTAGCGAGTTAGATGGGGTGAAATGAGAAATTGAATCTCAATCCATTTGTAACTACTTAAAAATTAGGGGATTGTATTTGCTTAAAGTGAAACTATTTTTCATTGTATAACCGACCTTTCTCCCGAACTTTGCAGTCGGAAATAAAACATTTTTTATGAGAAAGGTTATACTAATATTATTGTCATTGTTGACAGCTAATATTGCGGTGTATTCGCAAAACGAAGACATCATACCTATTGTAGTTATAGAAGAAACGAAGCCGAACACAAAGGGAAACCTCGCCCCTGCGAAAGTTCAAGTTGAATGCTTCTATTATTCTTACACGAACAGTCTTGAGTTGTCGTTCCTGTCAAATCTCGGAACAGTGGATGTTGTGCTTGAGAATCAGACTACAGGAGAACTCCAGAACTATGTCGGGAACAGTGCTTCAGGAAGGATGGTAATCCCTGTAGAACCTGATACCGCCTACAGAATGGACATCACAACGGAGAACGGGCATAACTATTATGCGGTGTTCTTCACGGAAGTAGATTAGAGATATATGCTTAAGGTGTATCCCCTGCTATTCATCTTGTTACTTGTGGTATCTTGTTCTAATAGAAATGTACAAGTGGCAAAGATATTAACTGATTTTCAGAAGAATGAAATTGTTATCCCTGATAATCTTATAAGAATAGAGAAGGGAAAAGTTTTGGGTATGGAACCATTGCCTGATAGGGCTAAACTTATTGAATACATAGATTCGTCATCGTGTTCGGCTTGTCATATAGCTCATCTTGAAATTGTTGACAATTTGTTTATGATGGCGGGTTCGACTAAATTGTTTGATGTAGTAGTTGTCTTCTCTCCTCGTGCGGAAGATGCTTCAGAGGTGTTAAGGATGCTATTAGCTAAAAAATATAAATATCCAGTGTATTTTGATGGCTCCTGTGAATTCGCCCAAATTAATCGAACAATACCTTCTGATCAGAGATACCATACATTTCTTATTGACAAGAGAGGTACACCAATTTTTGTGGGGAATCCAAATCAGTCGGATGCATTATACAATATTTTTGTCAAATCTTTATCGTTATTATAGTTTATTCAAAATTATTGAGTTATGAAGAAATGTGTATTAATTATCGTGTCGATACTTACTATCGCGATGTCAGTATTGACGATGTTTGTGTCAGAAAAACGTTTGGCGGCTAAGAGTCTTTTTTTGGCAAATGTTAACGCTCTGGCGCGGGATGAAACTGGCGGAGGGGAAGTACCCGGAATACCTGTGCCTGGGCCTGAAGGTTGGACGCGTGGCACTTGCCAATCAAATGGTGGAAATTGGAATATGAGTACGATGGTCAAGGATACTGAAACAGTAACTAGTACGTGTACGATAAAAGGAGAGGTCAACGTTTGTGGGGTTAAAGTTAGCGGAGAGTATGTGGTAGGTGGTAAATATGAAATGCAGATTACAATTTATAGTTGTGAGGCTTCCAATGAGAACTGCTGCATAAAAATGGGATCATATTATGGGGAGCACAAATTGTCTTAGGCACCACGTACTTTTTATTGTGGCATTCTGTGTGATGACTTCTTTAATGGGATGTCATAATAAGGCACAAAAAAAGAATGTGGCGGCTATCTTGGGGTATGATGATAACACGCAAATATATCCGTCGATAGTTCAAGGCTATGATATAATACCATTGGAGTTGACAGATGGCAGCACATTATCAGGAATAAAGAAAATTGTTAAAGCGGATACCTCATATATCGTTTTTGATAATTATAATGGATTGATTGTCAGATTTGACAAAAATGGAAAATATCTTAATCGGATAGGACTAAAGGGGCGTGCCTCATCGGAATATCTTCGTGTGGACACTTTTGCTATTGGTGAAGATGGCAATGTCTTGATACTTGATGGGTGTCAGGATAAAATACTTACCTACAAGCCTGATGGCCGGTTTGTATCTGAGGCATTGTTTCCAAAAAGTAGTTTAGGTTTCATTAATGATGCTGTTAGTTTAGGCGAAGGACGAATCCTTGTCAACAATTGCATCCATAATAACTTTAATGAAATTTACCGTATTTTGTCAATTAATGACAAAAAAGTGACATCATTGATTGGCTTTCCGATGACTTCGGAAAACGTTGCAGAACCAACAGGTAAATGTCCCATAGGTGGTTATGATCGGGTCATTATTCTGAAACCATTTGATGATACTATTTATACACTTGACGATAAAAATAAGGTCTTGCCTCTTTTATATGTTGAGCATAAGGGAATGCTTGTTGATGATAAATATTATAAAAATCACGTAGTGTTTTCTGTGGCTACAACATATTCTGAAATGTCTAAAAACGGCTATTTTTCTGGTTTTGTTTCAGTTTTTGAGTCTGAACATCATTTATTGTTGCGTACGTATAATGATGTTTACTTTTTGATTGATAAAGACACCAATATGGGATTGCCTTTAAGACAAGCAGCGTGTGATGAGTATGAAGGAGTACCTTTGGTAAATATTGTCGCTTCAGATTCTGAAAACATCATCGGTTTTTGGCGCCCGGGAGATTTTGTGGATAAATACAATCTGGAAAGTATGGTTGGCTCACCAAATGAAGCTGTACAGAATTTTATCTCAGCCCTGAAGGCGTTGCCAGAAGACGGAAACCCTTGCCTTATTGTTTATCATCTGAAATAATTCATAATTAACTAGTTGTGCCTTGGCCAATAATTTGCAAAAGCTCTTGATTTGTATGATTCTTACTTTGGCCATTGCGGAATCTGCAATTGGGCTTTTGCAATGCTTTGGTTATTTACCTTCGGAGAATAATCTGTTTCCTATGACCGGGACTTTTAAAAATCCTGGTCCACTTGGAGGATTTGTAACCGTTGGGCTTTCTATCGCGATTCCTTGCCTGTCTTTGATTATGACCCGTGATCAGAAAGAGGCAGGTCGTTTATCTTGTTTGGTGAAAATAGCAAGCTTGCTGACTTTCTTCTTGGGGATGGTTGTTTTACCGGCTTCTATGAGCCGTGCTGCTTGGTTGGCATTGATTGTTGCGCTTTCTTTATTTGCATATAGAGAGAAGAAATTCAGATTGTTTTTCAAGAGGAGACGATACGTAATCTGTATCCTGATTGTCTTGCTCTTAACTTTTATGGCGGTAACTTTTGCTATAAAGAAAGATTCGGCCTTAGGACGTTTCCATATATGGAATATTGAATGTAAGGCTATTTCAAAGATGCCTTTGACAGGATATGGCTATAATACGGTTTTAGGTGTATATGGCGAAACGCAGGCTGAATATTTCTCTCAAAAGAGCCATTCTGATTGGGCCGAAAGAGTTGCAGGGGCACCGGTGTATGCATTTAATGAATATCTGAAAGTAGGCATTGAGTATGGTATTCCAGTAATGCTTCTATTCGTGTCTGTTCTGGTTTTTGCCGTGAAATCGCTTATTAAGCAGAATTCTCCTATGGCTTATGGGATGATCACACTATGCGTATTCGCATTTTTTTCATACCCTTTTAGTTTGTGGCAGTTTAACGTAGCGTTATTCTTTTTCTTGATATCTGCGATTCCGTCACGTGGGGTATTAAAGGTTTGTATTCCTGTCGCTTTGTCATTATTTGTGGTATATGGTGTGATAGTGGTTATTCCATCAAGAATCAAGGAGAGGCATTCTGAGACTGAATGGCTAAAGTTAAATGCGTCATCAGTTGGAAGTGTAGCACTCAAAGAGTATGAGAGGTTGTTTGATGATTTGAAAGGTGACTCCCGATTTATTTATGATTATGGAACTGCGTTGAGGAAAAATTATCATTATGAAAAGAGTAATGAAATTTTAAGTTATGGTGCGAAATATTCTTCGGACCCGATGTTCCATAACGTTATGGGAGATAATTATAAAGATATGAACGAATATGATAAAGCGGAGAACGAGTATACCGTTGCTCATTATATGGTCCCTTCTCGATTATATCCGTTGGTTTTATTGATGGAGTTATATGTGTCTATTGGGGAATATGATAATGCATTTGCGGTTGGTGAGTCGATTTTGCGAATGCCTATTAATGTACGGAATATGCCTATGAGAAAGTTGAGATATAGGACTCAAATGTGCTTGGATTCATTAAAAATTAAACATATCAAGAACGTGGACAATGAAATTCAAAAGTAATCTCTCCGTAACGATTATATTGGTAATCTGTTCATTCGTGCAGTCCTGCTCTCGGTATTCTCCGAGGCTGGAGGCGGCGTTGTCTCTTGCGGGTGAGAACCGCGTGGAGTTGGAGAAGGTGTTGGAACATTACCAGAGGGACCGGAAGAAGTACAAGGCTGCTTGCTTCCTTATTGAGAATATGGTTGGGCGTTACACGTTGACCAACCAGAAACTGGACAGCCTTGACGCAGAGTTCTTTGATGCTGTCGGCAATCTTGACATCAGGTTCGAGGACACTGAGGTAAATGTCTATCTTGTGCAGATCAAGGTTAATGAGATATGGAATAGGGTGTTGGCAAAGTACGGCGATCCTACAAAGTACCATTATGGAAGATCGGATGATTTGCGGTCTGTCACAGCGGATTATCTGATTGACAACATAGATGAGGCTTTCGCCACCTTGGACTATCCTTGGACATCCCATCTGTCATTCGAGGACTTCTGTGAGTATGTCCTGCCGTATCGTTATGGAAGCGAGCCGCTTACGGAAGACTGGAGACATTATTTCCGCGAGCGTTATAAGTGGATCGCCGATTCTTTGGCGGGTAACACCGATCCAGTGGCGGTCTGTCGGCTGATCAATCAGGACATCGCGACTTGGTTCCTGCCGGCGGGAGGCGGTCACATATTCAAGAATCATCCTCGGTCTTTGTCGGTGGATCAGCTTCGCAAGTGCCGCCTCAGCTCTTGTGTTGAGCAGGCGGCCGTGGCATTGTTCGCTATGAGGTCGATGGGGCTGGCGGTGGCTCACTGCACAATCCCGCATTGGGGGAACCGCAGCGCGGGGCACGATTTCAATGCGATTCTTACTAAGGATAATGAGTGGGCTGACTTTTCCGCCGCCAAATTTAATCCGGGAGAGAATGAGATGGCGAACAAACCTCCGAAGGTGTTTGTGAAGAAATTCTCAAGAAAGATGATGCCGGAGGATGAATTGGAAATTGTGAGGCGTTTTGATTTCCCTTATGCCGGTTATCAGGATGTCACCTCGCATCTTGTCAAGACTTCTGATGTCACGGTCAGGATTCCGGATTCTTTAAAGAAGGATGTATCTGTGGTTTACCTGTGTGTGTTCAACAACAAGAGATGGGTCCCGGTCACATATTCATATTCCCGGAACGGCAAGGCTAAATTTGCCGAGATGGGACGAAGGATAGTCTATCTGCCTCAATATTACAAGGATGGTCGATTCTTCCCGGTGAGTGACCCGATATTCCTTGAGAAGGATGGGAGGCAACATCCAGCGGTCGCCGACAGTGTTCATCCGGTTTCAAGAATGGTGCTGACCAGGAAATATGGCCGCTTCAAGTACCAGCTTGGCTATGCGGGAGAGATGGTCGGAGCCAGATTCCAAGGTGCGGATAATCCTGATTTTGAGAATGCTGTCACATTGTTCACGATTGACTCTCTGCCGGATTCCAAAATGGACACTTTTGCGGTTGCTCCAGTCAAGTGCCGCTATGTGAGATATTTATATCCTGACATTTTTGCGAGAGGCAATGCCGGCAATGTCGCGGAGATCGCTTTCGTAGGAGAGGACGGGAAACCGCTCCAAGGAAAGTACATTGGAATCAAAGAGGCTAATGCAAGCAACATCCGCACTGTTTTTGACGGAAACACAAGGAATTATCTGAGGGTGTACCAGTCAGCGGATTCCACGGCGGTGTTCCCTGGCAATGTGATAGTTGTCGATTCTCCCAAGCCGATATGGGTAGGACTGGATCTGGGTGGGGAGCGTACTGTGACAGGAGTCGCATATTGTCCAAGGAATGACTCGAACAATATTTATCCTCATTGCACCTACGAACTGTTCTGTTGGGATGGCGGTTGGAAATCTTTGGGCCAACGGACCGGCCAAAAGGATTCCCTTGTCTATGAGAACGTCCCTTCAGGATGTCTTTATATCTTGCGTAATCGTACTGAAGGTAAGGAGGAAAGGCTGTTCACTTACGAGAATGGCAAACAGGTTTGGTGGTGATTTGTGGATGATGATGAGACATATCATATTCAAAATCTTTCTCGTGGCGGTTGGTGTGATTGCCGCTTTTGCTGTTGCGTTGATTTTCTTTTTTGACAGCTTCACGGTTAAAGGCGATTCTATGGAACCTACATTCCATAACGGGCAGCGTATCTATGTGAACAAACTGCTGATGGGAGCCAGAATCTACAGAAACTATGACTTCTCAAGTACCAAATTGTCTTCTTTCAGGATGCCGGGACTTAGGAAATTGTCCGTAGGCGATATCGTGATATTCAATTATCCGTTCGTCTGCAGTAAAGATACGATTGGTTTTAAGATCAATTATGTCTATGCCAAGCGGTGTCTAGGGGCGCCTGGAGACTCGGTCCGGATAAAGGACGGCTGTTACCGTGACGAGGAGGGGCGGATTGTCGGTGAGAGTGAGTACCAGTACAGGCTTCATAATATCCCGGACAGTTCACTTATGAAGGTTAAAGGGTGTTATTATGCGATGAATGGATGGAACGTAAAGTGTTTCGGCCCCATTTACGTTCCTGGGAAAGGAGATAAGGTCACAATTGGAGAAACTGATTTTCTTTGGTACAGGAAGTTGATCAAATATGAAACCGGATTTATGCCGGCAATTGACAGTCAAGGACAGGTCTCTCTTGATGGCAAAATTCTGAAAGAATACACCTTCAAAGGCAACTGGTATTTCCTCGGCGGCGACAACGTTCTGGACTCCCGCGACAGCCGTTACTTCGGCCTTGTTCCGGAGGAGTACATAGTTGGGATTGTGATCCGATGAGAAAAATTTACTGCCTTGATGCATATTCCGTAAATATTTGGTAAATTAGCGAACACTAAAAGGTTAGCACACGATGAACCTTAACCATAGAATAACCACGGTTGCGGTTTGCAGTTGTAAAACCAATAATTATATGCTTATGAGAAAAAAAGTTTTTTTATTGCTAAGTGCAGTTTGCCTTGTCTCTGCCTTATTTACCTTTAATGCCTATGCTGGAATAGAAGACGCGGGGGATATTACTCTACCAGAAGGAGATCTCGATGTTGTGAATCGCTGCCGGTGCAAACACGAAGGGTGCTATGGCGGAAATGCTGTCTCTTTAAGAGCCGCTTGTGCAAAGTCGAATGATCTTTTGAATTGTGCTGACTTTGCGGGAAATTGTCCGTGATATTGTTTTATAAGCATTTGTGGAATTAATTGATTTATAGAATGAGACGTTTTATTCTTTTAATTACCCTATTCTTCATGGGTTATGGAGTATCTGCTTCGAGTTTTGACAATGCGCAGGACACGTTGCATGCTTCTGTGGTCAGAGGGGAACGTAGCGCACGCTCCATCGTCAAGGATGCGGCGCGTGATTTCTCTAAGAACTATGCTGATTATTACGCCTCATTCTTGATCATACGGACCATTAAGTGCGACGGGAAATACAGAGAGGTGCAAGGCGCTATGGGCGTGTTCGCCTCTCTGGATTTCAACCAGAAAACAAACACAAAACTCTACTGGGATGACCGAAACGCAATGGGAAGACTGTACGTCTGCGACACTTTTGTCAGCGAGAGCCTTTTCGCTGACAAGAATGAGGTCAATCCGGTCTTGAGTGTTAACTCGAAAGGCCAGACTAATGGGGTGGACGCACTTAAGGTTAATTATGTCAACTACTTCGATGTGTCTGCCCTGGACAGGAAAAGAGCCGTTGAGATATTCTCGCCCCTGAACCCCAAGATGGTAGGCAGCTACAGCTACAAGAGTTACGGCACCGCCAAGGTAGGCGGCAGGGATGTCCGTGTCATCAATTTCCGCTCGAATGCCAAAGAACTTTCCATCAAGGAGAGGATCCTGTGTTCAGGACAGTTGTTCATTGACTATGACGGGCGGGTTCAAAAGATTGTGGTGAAAGATATGGATGACAGGTTCACAAGATATGTCAGGAACTTTTCACCGATGTCCCTTGCCACCCCGTACACCTACACGATAACCTACGGTGAGAAGAACGGAAAAATCTACTCCGAGAGCATAAGACAGGAATTGTCATGGAGAGTACCGGAGGGCGCTGCCGAAGACCTTTACTGCGCTGAGACAAACCCTTTCCGCAACCCGTTCAAGAATCGTGTCGAGACGGATTTCATGATGAAGCTCTCGGAACCTCGGATGCTCAAGTCCGGAGAGGAGCATGGCGAGGCTACTCCGGCGTACAGTATCTTGTGCTACAATGATTCACGTGATTTCAACTTTTGGAAGCGGATACTCTCAAAGGAGATTGATTTGGTTCGATTCATGAAGGACACGGGAACAACGTGGGACATCCTTTGCGGACAGACTCAGACGCGGCAGGAGAGAGACCTTGTTGTCCGCTGTGGGAACGATGATGCCAAGGTGTTAAAGGAGAAGAAGAAGTTGGACGCGAAAGCTTCCAGGGCGAGGAAAACTTATCAGTTATTATTCAAAAAAGACTATACAGATGGTTTCAAATAGTCATAGATGCCTTATTCTTGGCAATAAAGTTTTAATAGTCATTGTATTGTCAACGCTGCTCGGACTCTTGTCCGCATGCACCGGAAGTGACAGTCCGTACGATAGCGTCGAACACTTCGGAAAAGAGAACATAGTTCGCACATCCTTGGTGTTTGACACCTTGAGGCTGGATGCCCAATATACATCCCTTTCCGGACAGTGGCACATGAAGGACAGCCTCTTGTGTTTCGTCGATGAATATGCCGTCGGGATCAAGGAGTATGACCTCAGTGGTCACTTCATGGGGGAGCATATCCGCCAAGGGAAAGGTCCTGAAGAAGTCCTGGCCGCCTCTTTTATCTCGACGTTCGACAAGTCCACGGGAGATTTCATCATGCAGGACTCGAACTGTTTCATCCATAGGTTCTCGAAAGACTATAAAAAACTGTTCTCATTGAACCAGGCCTGGTTCACCGCGCTGAGTCCGAACTATGGAGATGTTGGAAACAAAGGTTGGTCTGACCTTTACAATCATCCCGATCCGGAGGTCCCGGAAATGTACGAGTACAATTTTGAGTGCAATAGAATGCAGGCGATCGACTCCGCTGTGATAATCCCGACCATCACCGAGCACGTAAGTTACAACGGTTACGAGAAGCGGCAAAGCAAAGGATTCTGGACAGACTCCTACATATTCATCCGTTTCCGTCCTGAGGTGGTTGAGTCTAGTAAGGTGATATTCGGCCATTATCCGCCTGTCTATCACAAGAGAAACATCCCGGTGTTCTCAAAATATGACTTCTATGCTGAGAAGGATGGCCTTGCCGTCACTTTCGCCGCCGATCCGAGAATATTCCTGATGGACTATGACGGCAATGTCACCGGCTCGTTCGGCTTTTCTGAGAAGGGTATCTCCGGGAAGTACCCTGAAACCACATCTTTCGAGGAGTACGAATCCAAGTGCAAGAAAATGAGGAAAGAACACGGTTATTATGACAGGCTTGTCAAATGCGGTGACAACATTTTCCGGACCTGTCGCCTGGACAAGGCCGCCGGGACAATTCTCCAGATTTATGATGGAAACTATAATCTTGTCGGACGGGTTCCAGTCAGTGACGGTTTTGAAGTGATTGGTGAATATGATGGCACCTATTACGCTTACGACAGCCTTGATCTGGACTCAGAGCAGTTTGTCTTTCTAAGTTTCAAGATATAATCATATTATGCGATATCATTCATTGGCTCTTGATATAAGAAGAGTGGCTCATTTGCTAATGTTTCTACTCTTAATGAGCAATTATTGTTTTGGACAGGAAAGAGATTCAACATCCCGATATAATCCTGAACTAAGGTTCTTGGAAAAAAGAATCATCGATTATGGGCATATAAAAGCGAAAGATCAAATTACTATAAATGTGCAATTTGAAAATGCTGGGTTGGCCCCATTATGTATATTAGGTGTAACAACGACATGCAATTGCACAAAAGCTCAGACTGATAAGAAACTATACGAACATAACGAAAAAGGTAAAGTTCAGGTTCAAATCGATGCTGAAGGTAAATATGGCCCACAAACAGCTGTAATCAGAATAACCACAAATGCTGATAGACCGCAAAGCATAGTCAGGATAGACTATTATGTAGAGAATTGAATCGAGGGCTTCAAATGACTATAATAAAAGGTGGTTACAGTAGAGAAAATCTATAACCTTAATGCGCATATTCCGTAAATATTTGGTAAATTAGCGAACACTAAAGGTTAGCACACGATGAACCTTAACCATAGAATAACCACGGCTGCGGTCGGTATATTCATTCTCCTTCTTGGGACGGTGCCTCTCGGGGCGCAGCGGCGGATGTCGCTTTCGGAGGCGATCGGAACGGCGCGGAGCCAGTCGGTGGCGGCGCTGGAGGCGAAGCACGCCTTTGTTTCGACCTATTGGGCGTACCGATCCTATCAGGCGAGCCGTCTGCCTTCGCTTGTGTTGTACGGCAACCTGATGAACTTCGACCGGTCGCTCACCTTGCTGCAAAGCTACGAGGACGGCTCCTTCCGCTACGCCAGCACCTACAACCTCCAGAACAGCCTCGGGCTTCAGGTCGCCCAGAACATAACCTTCACCGGCGGAAGGCTTTATGTCTATTCCGACCTTTCCCGCATCGACCAGTTCGGACTCAACAAGAAACTGACCTGGTACTCCCAGCCTGTCACGGTCCGCTACGTCCAGCCGCTTTTCTCCTACAACCAGTTCAAATGGGACAAACTCATTGAGCCTAAGGAATATGAACGTGGCCGCCGCCGCTACGTCGAGTCGATGGAGCAGGTCACGATAAATGCCGTGTCGGCATATTTCTCGCTTGTCCAGGCCCTGAAGAACCAGGAGGTTGTGAAGGCGAACTACGAGAACACCGGGAAGATGCGCTCCGTGGCGGCGGAAAGGATGAGACTTGGAAGCGTCACGAGGGCTGAATATCTCCAATTGGAACTCCGCGCGCTGAACGACAGCATCGCGATCGGCGAGAGCCTTGTCAACGTGCGTCAGGCGCAGATGTACCTTAACTCGATTCTGGGCTATGATGAGTCCGTGGAGGTGGAACCGGTGGTGGACGATGCCCTGCCGGACATTCTGATGGATTACGATCTGGTGATGGAGAAGGCGATGAGAAACTCGACGTTCAACCTTGACAATCAGATAAATGAATTGAACGCCGCCTCGAATGTGGCGAAGGCCAAGGCGGACAGAGGCATCTCGATGAGCCTTAACGCCCGCTTCGGCCTGTCCCAGACCGGCAATGGCCTGCCGGATGTCTATAAGGATCTTCTGAACCAGGAGGTTGTGGGTTTGACTTTCAGCGTGCCGATCTTCGATTGGGGGCTTGGCAAGGGAAAGGTGCAGAAGGCCAAGGCCGCCGAGGAGGTCGTCAAGGCGCAGAACCTCCAGAGCGAGAACGACTACCGCAGGAAGATATTCACCGCCGTCGGCCAGTTCAACAACCAGCGTCAGCAGTGTCTGGCCTCCCGCAAGGCGATGGAGATAGCCTCTGAAAGGTACGAGCTGATGATGGACAAGTTCAGGCGCGGCTCGGCCACGGTGACCGACCTCACCAACGCCCAGAACGACAACGAGTCAGCGATGGCCAAATACATCACCGACTACTCCAACTTCTGGACCTACTACTACACCCTCCGGAAGTACGCCCTCTACGATTTCATCTCCGGGAAAGACATCGACGTCAACGTCAAGGAAATGGTTGAATGATTCAGAATCCATGAATATGCTAAATACATCAACTGTTATGAATAGGCGAAAGGCTATACTGCTGTTATCAATACTATTGATAATGAGCTGCTCAGAATCAAGAGATTCAATCACCGCCAAGGTCCCGGTGGAGTTCGGCAACACGGTGAATCCGTTGGCGGAAGTTGTCAAGTCGGTTGAGATTGTTCCGTTAGAGGCTGATGACGAGCATCTTTTGGGCTCATCTGTGGATCTGAATGTCACGGAGGATTCCTACATTGTGACAGATTATCTGAATGGGAACATTTTCAGATATTCACATGACGGACGTTTCCTAAATAATATCGGCCACCGTGGGAATGGCCCTGAGGAATATGTCCACATCAACGACGTTCAGTACCGAGACTCGACCCTCTATGTGTTTTCTGTCCCTTCCAGAATCCAGCGTTTCTCTTTGAGTGGATCCATGCTTGATTTGAAGTCCTTGAATGAATTGGATCTGGGAGCGATGTCATGGATTACGGATGAAGGGGTCCTGACATATTATGGCTATGGGTCCGGTCGTGAGACCCGGTTCTCATTGTTGTCTGATGAAACCAGAGTGGATTTCTTCCCGTCAAAGGAGAAGGTGATGAACTATACTCCCACCGTACAGATATTCTCTGAATCAGGCGATTCGGTTTTTGTCGTCGACTCATATTCTGACATTATAAAAGTTTACAGCAAAGGGCTGATGAGTGACGGTCCTTGCTTCGATTTCGGCAGATATGCGATTCCAAAGACCTTCTATGAGTATGATGACTCGTTCGCGGCGATGGATCATCTTCTTGGAAGTGAATTCGCTATGCTCAGCCAATATCTTTGTGATGGTGACACGCGTCTTGTCATTATCGCTCTCCAGAAACAGGCGATGCAAAGCAACTACTGTGGCTTGTATGCTGACGGACAATGGCGCTGGTTTAAGGCCGGTGAAGTAGGGCTGGATGTCTTGGCCAATGCGTTCCGCCAGATAAAGGATGGTGCTTTGTACTGTCTGCTGGATCCGTCCCTGATCAGCACCTTCCCCGCCACGCTCCTAAAAAAAGCCTCCAACCCGGAAGCCCTTGATCCCCTTGGCAAAGATGGCAATTACGTCATCGCAAAACTGAATCTTTTGTAACCAATCAGTTCAACCACAAATCAATAACATTATTATTAAATTGAGCATATGAAAAAAATTTTTAAAGTATTGTTGTCAGTTTTCGCGCTGATTTCTATATGTTTAGCTACCTCCGCTGTTCTTAAGGCTGGTCCAGAAGACCAAACTGATCTTGACAGCAATGATAGTAATTATTGTGTGTACCAAACAATGTCGCATTGCCCAGGTGCAGGTTTGAATTATGCATGCAAAATTTCGGCGACGGCTGAGGCTTGCCGAAGGTATGCCTGTTGTCAGCCGTTTTGATTTCTAACGAATGAAGGGTTAAGTTGAACTGATTGGTTATAATTATGCGTAATATTGTGTTAAGTTGGATTATGTTTGTATCACTGATGTCTTGTAAAGATGACGGGGTACATCCAGTGGCGATTGAGGATGGAATGTATGTGATTGATCGTCATGGCCTGGTAGAGAATTATGCTCCGGATTTTTCCAAAAATAAGATATACGTGTACATGATAACGGGATGCATGAATGAATGGTTGAGTAGGACTCCTCGTGGAAAGATTGAAAGGATTATGGATGATAATCCGGATTGGGAACTTTTGGTGTATGTTGATGGTAGTGTGAAGGACACGTCAAAGGTTCGGGCAAAACTGGAACAGTATGATTGCAACATACCAGTGATTGTTGACACGAAGGGCGTGTTCCGCAAGCTGAATGGAATGAAGGAAGTGATCCTTTGGGGAGGCATCTATGATAAGAATGATGTTATGATAGGTGTCGGTGTAATTGGTGATGGACTAAGTATGTTTGACTCCGAATTTGAAAAAGCAAAGCGAAGAATATATGAGAGGAACAGGTAATCGTTTCTGGTTAATAATAACGATGGTATTTGTTGCCATAGATATAGTTTTATTAATTGCAGTAGGAAGAATTCGCAAGAGCGATTCAACAATATCGACAATGTTTTGGGAGCGTCAAGGACAAATTGAGGAGATAATGGATGCTTTCATTGAAACCGACGAGTGGAGAATCAGAGGCTTTTTAGATGATCAAGATGCCGCAAAGGGGAGGGACTCATGTTTGATTATGATAATACCATTGTATCCTTGTTCTGCATGTTTGGATCGAGAGAGTCTCTTCTTTAAAAATTTTGCCGAGTTAGGACTTGTCAAGTGCCACATTTTTGTCCCGGATAATAGATTTCGGGACGCTAAGGCATTATTCTCTAAAACAAAGAATTTATTTATAAGCCCATATTCCACGCATACACAGAATGATATGTATTGGAGTAATTCGGAAAAAATCATTTATTGTTTGCAGTCAGGAAACTATATAACGAACATAATGATAACCTCGAAATATTCAGAAAGTGCTTCAGAACATTATTTCAAGCATATTCAAGAATTATTGATAAGTGGTAACAAATGCGATATGTAATTAGCGTTTCTTCATTATTGGGAATGATGGAATAATTCAGAATCCATGAATATGAGAAAGAATATCCTAGTGTCTATTGGTGTCTGCGGTCTAGTCGTGATGGCCGTAGCGTGTGGTGGAAACAAAAAGGCGGAGGAGACGAAGGACGGGAAACTGACCTACACCCCTCAGATAAACGAAGTCACTGTCGTGAAATTGGAAAGGAAGGATTTCGCCCGTCAACTCCTGTCCAACGGAAAACTTGTCGCCAGTCGTAAAAGCGCGCTGCAATTCAGGACAACCGGAAAAATCGCGGCGATAAACGTCCGGAATGGTGAATATGTCTCCTCAGGTGCCGTCATCGCCACCGTTGACCGTCCCGACTTGAAACTGTCGCAGGAATCCTCGCGGCTTTCCCTCCAGAAGGCCGAGCTGGATTTGTATGACTATCTTGTGGGACAGGGATATTCCGCCGGGGACACCACCTCGGTCCCCGCCGACCTTTTGGCCATGGCGAAGATGAAATCCGGCTATTCCGCCGCCAAGAACGATTTCGCGCGCTCGTCCTACGAGATTGCCGGAACGGTTCTCCATGCCCCGTTCTCCGGGCGTGTCGCTGACATCAAGCAGAAGCCGTTCGACCAGAGTCCGTCCGGTACTTTCTGCACGATTGTGGACGACAGTGTGCTGGAGGTGGATTTCTCGGTGATGGAGTCGGAATATTCATTCCTCTCCGTCGGTCTGCCGGTGAGGATCCGTCCGTTCGCTGACGAGACCAAGGAATATTCAGGGAAAGTCACCGCCATCAATCCGCTTGTGAATGAAAAGGGGCAGATCTCCGTCACCGCGCAGGTCCGGAACGACGGCTCGCTGATCGATGGAATGAACGTCCGTGTGATCGTGGAGAGGATGATTCCGGGACAGCTTGTCGTGCCTCGCAGCGCGGTGGTGATCAGGGACAATCTGGACGTGCTGTTCACCTGCACGGATGACGGCAAGGCACATTGGACTTATGTCACGATACTTTATTCCAATGGTGAGTCCTACGTGGTCGAGGCCAACAAGGACAGGAACGCCGAACTGAACGAAGGCGACCAGGTGATTGTCTCCGGCAATCTCAATCTGGCGGACAACTCTGATGTGCTGGTAAAAAGGTAGGCAATGCTGAAACATCTGATAGACAGACCGATAACCGTGACGATGATAACCCTTGTCATCGTTGTTCTGGGCATTGTCAGCATACGTCTGCTGCCAGTGTCGTTGGTTCCGGATGTGGACATCCCGTACATAACCGTGCAGGCCACATCCTCGGAACTTTCGGCCAGAGAGATGGACGAGAGTGTGCTGAAGCCTCTGCGCCAGCAGCTTATCCAGATCAACGGGCTTGAGGACATCGTCAGCGAGGCGAAGGACGGCAGCGGGACGATCCGGCTTACGTTCAACCACGGTTCGGACATCGATTATCTTTTCATTGAGGTCAACGAGAAGATTGACCGGTCCATGTCCAGCCTTGGCGACATCGCCCGGCCTAAGGTCTTGAAGGCCAGCGCCACGGACATTCCGGCGTTTTTTGTGAATATTACTTCTTCGGTCGCTGAGCCTGTCGAACCACAAGCTCAGGGACCGCCTCAGAATCGGTCGCTGAGCCCGTCGAAGCGCACCGAGCCTGAGGCCCAATCGGACTTGTTCCCCGTAACCGAGTCCTTCTCCCAGATGAGCCGCTTCGCACGTGACGTGATCAGCAAACGCATCGAACAACTCTCCGAAGTCGCCATGGTCGATGTCAGCGGCCTTGTCAGTGACGAGATTCTCATAATTCCGGATGAGTCCAAGCTACTCCAGGCAGGGATGACAATGAATGAGTTCGAGAGTTGTGTCAAGAGTTCCAACATCCGCCTTGGCAGTCTTACAATCCGTGACGGAGAGTACCGCTACAATGTCAAATTCGATTCCCGGGCTTCCTCCAGTGAAGACATCGCCAACCTCTGGTTCAAGAAGGAAGGCCGCCTTCTTCAGATAAAGGACGTCGCCAAGGTCGTCGTCCACCCGGCAAAACGAACCGGCCTCGTCCGCTCGAACGGAGAGGATGCCGTGTGTCTTGCCGTCATCAAGCAGAGCGAGGCGAAGATGTCAGACCTGAAGTCGGCCATGAACGGTCTGATGGACAGTTTCCGGAACGACTACCCTCAGTTGAGCTTCGAGATCACGAGAGACCAGACCCAGCTTCTTGAATATACCATCAACAACCTGCTACAGAACATCGTGGTCGCCCTCCTTCTGGCGAGCGTCATCATATTCCTCTTCATGAGGGACTTCCGCTCTCCGGTGCTGGTGATCCTGACGATGCCGGTGGCGCTGATATTCTCGATGCTCTGCTTCTATGCCATCGGATTGACCCTGAATATTATATCCCTCTCCGGTCTGCTTCTCGGAGTCGGAATGATGACTGACAACACGGTCATCCTTGTCGATAATATAACCGGCCGCTGGCAACGTGAAGGGAACCTGCGCTCCGCTGTCCTTGAGGGCACGAAAGAGGTGAGGGGAGCGATGCTCAGCTCCGTGCTGACAACCTGCGCGGTGTTCATTCCGTTGATATTCATGAGCGGCATCGCCGGGGCGATGTTCTACGATCAGGCTATGTCGGTGGCCATCGTGCTGCTGACCTCCTACATCGTGACCATCCTTGTGATTCCGGTCTATTATTACTGGTGGTTCAAGGGTTCTGACGGCTTCCGTCCGAGTCCTTTGCTGGAGAAGATCAATTTTGACGAGCCTATCCGCCGCTGGGACGACAGGCTGATGGAATGGTTCATCCGGCACAGACCGGTCGCCTGGGGACTTCTCGCCGTCTCGATTATAGGTTTGGTGTTCTGTTTCCTGGAGATGCCGAAATCCCGTCTGCCGGAGATGACCCAGACGGACGCGATAATGAAGATTGACTGGAACGAACACATTTCCATTGAACGTAACACGGAGCGGATCAGGGATTTAGAGAAAAAACTGACCGGAAGCGTGGAGCAGATGACGGCTCTTGTCGGTTCTCAGCAATTCATTCTGAGTCATAGTGGTGACCAAGGAATTTCCGAAGCGTCCATCTATGTCAATTGCAAAGATGCCGGCACATTGAAAAAGGTGCTGGGCGAATTAAAGGATGAGGTGGAGAATGAATATCCGGAAGCGGTATATTCATTCGAAGCTTCAGGGAATATCTTCGACATGGTTTTCGCCCGGAACGAGGCTCCGCTCGTGGCGCGCCTTCGCCCAGTGAGGAACAGGGAGGTTGAGGTCGAACCGTTGAGGACTATGCTCTCCGAGGTCAGGGAAACGTTGCCTGGAGTGACCGTGGCGGATCCTCCGGTAAAGACTGACGCTCTGTTTGTCGCTGATCCTGACTTACTTGCGCTTTATGATGTCGGTTATTCGGAACTTGTGTCGATTCTGAGGAACTCGCTCAATGAGAACCGTCTGTTCAACATTGTCCAGGGAACCAGCACTGTTCCGGTCGTGACAGGCTCCAACGCCGCCGGACTTTCGGAGGTCCTGCATGGCACTTTCATCGAAAAGAAAGGCCTTGACGGGGAGACATCCCGGATTCCGGTTTCAAATCTTATGCGGCAAACCTTTGCCGAGGATTTGAAAACTTTGGTCGCAGGCCCGGAGGACAATTACTACCCTTTGGCTCTCGATGTTCCGTCGAAGGACGTGAAACATGTGATGGCCGCGGTGAGTGACGTCGTGCGAAAGAATGGTGACTTCGAGGTCGGCTATTCTGGTTCCTGGTTCTCCAACAGCAAGATGATCGATGAGATGATCATCATAATGCTGGTCGCCATAATCCTGCTTTACTTGATTTTGGCCTCGCAGTTCGAGTCGCTGGTCCAGCCGTTGATCATTCTGTCGGAGATTGTCGTGGATGTCTTTGTGGCGTTGCTTGTCCTGTGGATTTTCGGGGTCAGCATAAACTTGATGTCGATGATCGGCCTTATTGTCATCACCGGTATTGTCATCAATGACTCCATCCTGAAGATAGACACGATCAACCGGATGCGCAAGGCCGGCGAAAGTCTTGAGCGTGCTGTCATTGATGCGTCCTCGCTTAGGGTGAAGGCTATCATAATGACCTCATTGACAACGATTCTGGCCGTATGCCCGTTCCTGACAAGGGGAAGCATGGGTGCGGATCTCCAGTACCCGATGTCCCTTGTGATCATCGCGGGAATGCTTGTCGGAACCCTTGTCAGCCTGTTCGTCGTGCCGGCGTTGTATTATTCGATCTACAATGGAAGAAAGAAAAAATAGACTTTCTCCATTCTCGGTCGTTCTGATTATGGTGGCGCTGTCCCTTGTCGGGCTGGCGGCGTTGCCGCGTCTGAACATCCAATACACCCCGATGACGGAAGGCCGTACGGTCTATGTATCTTTTTATTATCCCAACGCCTCTGCGGAAATCATTGAAAGCGAGGCGACATCCAAGATTGAAGGAGTCTTGGCGGGGATACGCGATGTCACAGACATTTCCTCTGTTTCACGTAAAGGTTCAGGCTCTGTCTCGGTCAAGTTCCGCAAAGGCACGGACATGGACGCGGCGCGCTTCGAGGTCGCCTCGGCAATCAGGAACGTTTACCCAAGCCTTCCTGATGAGGTCTCCTATCCTGGAATATCCTTGTCTGGCGGCGGACGGGTCTCGCGGATATCCTATCTCGTCAAGGGCGGGATCCCTTCCCGGGAGATTTCCAAATATGTCAAGGAACACGTCCTCAGCCATTTGGCCGCCATCCCGGGAGTGGACAAGGTCAATGTGGACGGCGGTGTTCCTTTCCAGTGGGTGATCACGTTCGACGCCGACAAGATCCAGTCCATAGGCGTCACCGCTGACGAGATCGCCGCGGCCTTCAATTCATATTACCGTGAGGAAATCCTCGGAATGACGGAAACCTCTGAAGGATTGATGACGGTGCGTCTTAAAGAAGCCTCGGACAAGGATTTCGGATCGATTCCCGTAGGTAATTTCAAAGGCCGTGTGATTCACATCGGGGACGTTGCCCAGTGGCGCTATGAGGAAGCGGTGCCGTCAAGTTACTATCGTGTCAACGGTTTGAACACCATTACTTTGACGGTGGAGATAGCTTCTTCGGCCAACCTGTTGACTGTCGCTTCCGCCGTCAAGGAAAGGATGGCGGAGCTTCAGAAAGGCTTCCCTTCGGAAATCACCGCCGGCATCGCCTACGATTCCTCTGAGTATGTCAGCGAGGAACTCAGCAAAATCTATGTCCGTACCGCCCTCTGCATCTTGATTCTGTTGATGTTCGTGTTCTTGATCAACAGGTCGTGGCGGTATATGCTGATCATTGTCTTCACTTTGACGGTCAATGTGTTGACCGCCTTGATGATCTACAGTTTGGCAGGTCTTCAGATCCACATCTACACCCTTGCCGGAATCACGGTCTCTCTCGGAATAATCATCGACACCTCGATCGTGATGATCGACCACTACGCCCATTTCAAAGACCGGAAGGCTTTCCCGTCCATCCTTTCGGCCGCGGCCACGACTGTAGGCGCATTGATGATGGTCCTTCTGCTTCCGGAAAAGGAAAAAGCCAACCTCGTGGACTTCATCTGGGTGATTGTCATTAACTTGGGACTGTCGCTGATCATCTCCTACCTGTTCATCCCGTCGCTGATGGAATATATTCCTGTAAGAATGTCGGGTGGCAAGTCTGGGCGTTCCCCAAGGAAGCTCCGCCGGATCCTGCGTTGGAACAGGTTCTACGCTTCCTACATCGGCTGGGGGGTGAGGCATCGTTGGGCGTATGTCCTTTTGTTCATCGTGGCGTTTGGAATCCCGCTCTGTCTGCTCCCTACACGTCTGTCTGATTATGACAAGGACAAGGCGGACAGGTTCGACAGATTTCTGGACAAGATTGTCACCTGGAAACCTTACGACAGGAACCGTCAGTTGATAGACAAGATAGCCAGTTCCTCCTTCGGTCTGTTTTACAAATCCTTGAACCGCTCCAATTTCTACCGGGAGCCTGAAAAGAAACGTCTGATCATCAATGCCGGCATGCTTGAAGGCTGTACCGTGAACCAGTTGAATGATGTCGTGAGGGCGATGGAGAATTATCTGTCGAAGTTCGATGAGATCTCCGTATTCACCACGTCGATATATTCCTACGACAACGCCGAGATTTCGGTGGAGTTCAAGCCTGAGTATGAGAACTCAGGTTTCCCTTCCGTGCTGAAGTCCGAGGTCACGAGGATGGCGATCAATTTCGGCGGGGCGAACTGGAGGGTCTCCGGAATAGACGACAATAATTTCAACAACAACATCGTCTCGTCCTCCAAGAGCAACCGCATCTCGCTGAAGGGCTATAACTATCAGGAACTCAGCCGCTACGCAGAGAAACTGATGACCTATCTCTCCACAAACCGCCGTGTCCAGGGCGCGGAGATCTGGTCGGGAGGTTGGAACGGCCGCCCTTCGATTGAGTTTGTGCTGGATTATGATTTTGGGCGGATGACGCTCGCCGACATCAATCCTTATGCCTACTATAATGCATTGGGTTCCTTGCTGTACGAACGGAGGATCGGGACTTCTGAATATGACGGCGAGGCTGTCGATGTGGTTCTCCGCTCGTCGGATCTGGACAGATACGATCTCTGGCACGTTCTTAACTCTCCGATAGATGTCGGTCAGAAGAAAATGACGCTTTCGAGTGTCGGGGGCATCGACAAGCAGCGGACAGGTCTGACAATCAGAAAGAGCAACCAGTCCTACGAGCTTGTTGTATGCTACGACTTCATCGGTAGTTGGGAACTCAGCCGTTCCCTGTCCCAGAAGGCGGTCAAGTACATGAACGATGAGGCCCTTCCGATCGGTTTCAAGGCCGAGGTTCCGGGCTGGGGCTGGTTCGACACCGCCAAGCAGCAGTACGCCTGGCTGCTGTTTTTGATTCTTGCGGTGATGTACGTGATGCTTGCGATGACATTCGAGTCGTTCCGTTACCCGCTCGCCGTGATCTTTATGGTTCCGGTCTCTTTCATCGGCCTCTTCCTTGCCTTCGGCCTATCGGACTTCTCCTTCGATCAGGGCGGTTTCGCCGCCTTCGTGATGCTCAGCGGCATAGTCGTCAACGCCGGCATCTACCTCATCACCACCTACCAGTCCCTCCTCGGTGCATCGGTCCCTGAGCCTGTCGAAGGGACCACCTCTGTGACTAAACAAACTCACCGACCAGCCGAAGCGGCCAACATCCGCCTCTACGTCAAAGCCTACTCCCGCAAGATCAACCCGATCACCCTCACCATAGTCTCCACCATCCTCGGCCTCCTCCCGTTCCTCACCGACGGCCCCGAGGAGGTTTTCTGGTTCGACTTCGCCGTCGGCACCATCTCCGGCATGCTCTTCTCCATACTCGCCGTGATATTCATCCTCCCGATCTTCTGCGTTAAGCGCAAATAGGATATGGCCATGCGCTATTTTTGTGATGCTGAGAAGAAAAAATCGCAAGGTCGGATGGTGAAAACAAGGCTCTTTTCTCGGAATTTATACCGTGATTAATGTAATTGCTTGACAGTTTGTACTTTACTAATTCTGATACGTTACAAGTATTTCCTGACTTTGACAGCCTAAAAATTCCGTTTTTCTTACGTTCTGATAATCAATATATTGTAAAAAGCGCGGATTTTTCAGGGTGAATCGCATCACCTTTTCGTGCCTTTGAAAGAAGCTTCGTACATAGGTGTAAACAAGTAGGGTGAATCATTGCCAAAGTCAGGACAGTCTGCACTTTACTAATTCTGATACGTTACAAGTATTTGATTAATGTATTGAAAATAAGCTGATTAAACTGTGCGAAATGAGAACGTGAATCTCAATTTGTCTGTAACAAATTAAGGATTAGGAAATTATATTTGCCAAAAGTGAAACTGTTTTCCATTACCATATCAATCCTTTTTGCCCGACTTTGCAGTCGGAAATAATACGTTTTATTATGAAAAAGGTTATAGCATTATTATTGGCCATTGCGCTGTCTCCGGTAGTAATGGCTCAGGATCGGAATGTGCGGTTGGATTTGTTCGGGGCCGCCAATGTGGTCGGTGCCTCTTATGACGCAAGGTTCAAAGGGGATTCGGGTTTGGGTTTCGCGGTCGGTGTCGGGTACGGTTTCGGCATCGGGAACTGGTACGAGATTCATGGTGTCGGCGTGCCGGTGGAGATCAACTACCTGGCAGGTAGAGGAAAACATCATTTCGAGATCGGAGCCGGAATGTCCAACGGGGTGTATTTTGACAAGATTACGGAAAGCAAGACGGTGACCTTGCCTGATGGTTCCACGGGAACTGCTCCGAAGGAAGTGAGAACGACGCAGTGGGGAAATTTCCTTTACGCGAATGTCGGTTACCGTCTTCGCGCGAAGAACGGTCTGGTGTTCCGCTGCGGCTTAAGTCCATCGTACGGAATCGGGAAATATGGCTTGTCCAAGTCCGTTTTCTACCCATACCTCAGCTTGGGATATTCCTTCTAAAAAGAATCATACTCTCACCTGGAAGTCATCAAAGAAACTTCTGATAGTTCTTCCAGGTGTGAGAAACTATACGCACGTAAAACGGCATCTAATTGATATCTAAAGAGTTGATGTTTTAGGTGCGAGTATGTTTGCACACCTGTGAGTCAGCGGCCTCGGTACAGAACGTTCTACAGGTGTTCCGGACTTCCAGGTGTGAGAAATCGTGTGCACCTAAAACATCATCAGCCTGACAGTCAGCGAATTGCTCTTCCAAGTGTGAATATCCTCACGCACCTCGGTGTTATGGCATATTATTGAATGATATGCGGAACCTTGGGGGCACTATATTCAGGTTAATCTTAGAAGCTGTTTTGAATTGTTTGTTTGAAGGTTTGAGAGTGAAAAACTTCAGTTTCGACCGCTTCTTCCAAGGAAGATAGCGGTGCTATCTGACTGAAGAAACGGGAAGAAAATGAAGATTTTTCACCTCAAAGAACATTTCAAACAATTCAAAACAGATTCTTAATAAGAATCGAAAAACTTTCTCTTGCTTCTTTTCCATTCACGGTATCGCTTCCGTGAAGAGATCATGTCTCCCGTTCGGTAACACTTTCGGCCTCTTTTGCTTCCCGAGAGTGCAGGATGCACTCTCGGGAAGCGTTTACCCCACTTATCGTCTCCCAAGGGTGCTGTTGGGCACACCCATGGGAGACATTATTCCCCTTTTACGCTTCCGAAAGGCCATTCGGCATCCGCACGGAGACCTGCTCCGCACTCTCGGGAAGCATATTCGCCTCTTTTCGTTCTCGGAGAGTGTCCGGTTACTCTTTTGAGTAACACCCACCCTCATTTTTTGTCGCCCAAGAACCAGCGGATGGGAGGCTTGTTATTATTCATTGATACTCGTGGCCATGCACTTCAGGCTTTCTCATAGTAATGACGCCGCTTGAATGGACTTGCTATGGATTGCAAGTTTAAAACTGATTATCTTTACAGACATCCGCACAATTAAGGGATTGAAGACAAAAATGTCAGGATTTGATGTATTTAGTAACATGAAAAAAAAGTTGCCTCAGATTAAGAGAATATTTTCGAGGATAGATCTATTTTCGAAGAAGGAGTGTGCCGGTGGCACATGACTGATGAGAAAAGAGATATAGACCGAAAAGATTCCTTAAGATGATGCAGGTTATTTTTTGAAGGTTACTTAATCAAAAGAAATGCGTATATTGATCCGGCAAATGTTTATTATGGAGATATGTTGATAACATTTATCCATTAATCTGACAAGGATTCAGGGAAGATTAATAAAGTATTTAATAAAGTATCCAAATCATGAGTAATACTGGCCGTTGTATTTTGTGGCTTGCCACATGTGTTTTATTGTTGTCATGTTCTCAAAACAGTAGAAATGACGAGGTTGTCACCATTCCATTGGGCGCTTCGGTTGACAAGGAGAATCAGCAGATGGATCCAGCGGTGCTTAAAGTCGTGGATGTCACCAGAATTGAATCCGCCGAGGGTTGCTACTTGAGCAGGACTTATTTCTTTGACATCGATGATGAAAGTGTCGGAGTGTACGATGGTGAAAGAATCATGAGAGTTGGTGTCGGGCAAGGTAATATTCTTCTGAACATGTCGAGAGTCGGCAGGGGACCCGGTGAGTATTTGGGTGTGAATGATTGTCGCTACGATCCGGATAACAAGTGGTATGTTGTGACAAGCCTTTTGGACGGCAAGGCTATATGGTACGATGAGAATGGCCGTTTGGTCAAAGAGAAGACATTTGGAGACCGAGGGGCATTCTGCCCTATGGATGGTGGCCGCTATGCCTATGTCAAGCCATATAATGCGGATGAGGATTTTGAAATATATGATTCAGAAGACAATCTTATCCGCAGGTCTGTGCTCGGATCCAAAGGTGTACCCACTCAAATGTTTTATCTCCAGTCGTTCCATTGTTTTAACGGACAGTCCTATTTTCTTCCGACATTTTCCGACACTCTCTATCATGTCACTGCGGAGAAGGATATTCCATTTCTTGTCTTTGACAAAGGAAACAAGAAAATTCCGGATGAATATTATTCCAACATTTCCTCCCATGATCTGAGTGACTACATAGACGCCCTCTCGTTTTATATTTGCGGCGACATGCTTTTCGCGAAATTCTGGTATGGAAAGAAAATGTTCCTGGAAATATGGAACCTGACGGGCGGGCGTTTGGCCTTTAAGTCGGAATTGTCCTCAGAGTCTGATAATTATGGCTTCCCGGTGCAAGTGAATGGAGTGACCGTGTATGTCTGGCCGAATGATGTGTCGGGGAACATCCTATATTGTGCTCTGCTCCCACGTGAGGCTGTAAAGTTATTCCCGGATCGTTCGGAGGATGCTAATCCTGTGTTTCTGCGTATTCGTGTAAATTAAGAAGCTGTTTTGAATTGTTTGTTTGAAGGTTTGAGAGTGAAAAACTTCAGTTTCGACCGCTTCTTCCAAGGAAGATAGCGGTGCTATCTGACTGAAGAAGCGGGAAGAAAATGAAGATTTTTCACCTCAAAGAACATTTCAAACAATTCAAAACAGCTTCTAAGTGATCACGCTTAAGATGCGGCAGTCAATGTCCGCATCTGTTGTTAGGTTGCAATGTTGTCTGACGGGGGTTAAGAAAATCCCCGAGGAACCCAAGTCAAAAAAATTTGCAGTCTGAAAGGTTTTGCGTAAATTTACAAGATTTGTTTTTAACAGGTTTCGGAACGACTATGAGAGGCGGAAAGAAAGTGATAATATTCGCTGGCCTTGGTGGGCTGGCGATCGGTGTGTGCGCCATGCTGGCGGTCGGAGGGGCGATGAGCCGCACTTCCACCAACGAGTATTGCATGAGCTGCCACTACCACGAGCAGGCTGACGCGGACTGGAAGAAGTCCGAGCACTACAACAGCGAGAGCGGTGTGGTGACGGATTGCGCCTCCTGCCATCTTCCTCCGAAAGAGAACGGCTACCTTCGCTACTACATGATCAAGGCCAGGATGGGAGCCAAGGATCTGTGGGCCAAGATGACCAAGGATAAGGACGAAATCAATTGGGACTCAAAAAGAACCCTTGAGCACGGATCAAAAATCGTTTACAACGAATCCTGCGAGAAATGTCACGTCAATCTTTTCCCGACCGGAATCACGGATGACGGCATCACTGCTCATCTCTACTATGAGGAGAACGCCAGGAAACTGAATCTCCAGTGCATCAGCTGCCATCTGAACACCGGCCACGACATGCCGGGCTACGAACATAAGAGGCTGGAAGGCAAGGTGATGGACACGGGAGGCGGTGAAAAGTACGACAGCGTGGCTGTGGTGGCTTCATTCGCGAACTTCACGGAAACGGTTCCCGGTACGACAGCCGCGATCAGGATGGTCGCTGTTCCGGGAGGCGAGTTCACGATCGGGAGTCCGGACAACGAGCCGTTCCGCTCGGCGGATGAAGGGCCTCGGAAAAAAGTAAGAATATCTCCGTTCTTCATGGGCGAGGTCGAGGTGACCTGGCATCAGTTCTGGGCTTTTTACAACGAAACAATGTCAGAGGGCAGAACCCCGCCGGAGAAAATCTTCGCCAACAACAATCGTCCGGATGTGGACGCGGTCAGCGGTCCGACCCCACCGTTCGGATTCCCGGACCAGGGCTGGGGAATGGGCGAGAGGCCAGCGATCACGATGACTCACTATGCGGCGGAAACCTTCTGCCAGTGGCTTTCCCTCAAAACCGGACGAAACTACCGTCTCCCGACCGAGGCGGAGTGGGAATATGCCGCCCGTGGCGGCACCCAGACTCCGTACTTCTTCGAGGGAAGTCCGAAGAAATATTCAAAAGAAACTTTCTGGAACAAGCTTTTCGGGGCTGACACCACCTCGATCGCAAGTTATGTGGTCTATTCGGAGGACAGTTTCGGCAAGACACAGGAACCTTCCGAGGTGAAGGCCAATCCGTTCGGGCTTAAGAATATGCTGGGCAATGTCATGGAGTATTGCTCCGACCGTTATGCTGCGGATGCATATTCAAGGATCGCCGACGGCGCGCTTGATCCGAAGGGTCCGGAGAGCGGCGATGAGTTCGTGGTCCGCGGCGGGGCATATTCAGATGACGCCTCGCTTGTCCGCTGCGCCGCCAGAGCCCACACCAAGACTGATGACTGGCTCCGCACAGACCCGCAGAATCCGAAGAGCATCTGGTGGTACTCTGACATCAAGGGTATCGGTTTCAGAGTTGTGTGCGACGTGCCCGAAGGAATTTTATAATTAAATAACATAAAGACTATCAATAAAATGAGCAACAAAATGGACAGAAGATCCTTTCTTGGTAAAAGCGCCAAGATCGGTGTAGGTCTGGTAGGCGGCAGCGTCCTGCTGTCCGCCTGCGCAAGTGGTGACAAATCCGGCAAGATGACACCCCTCAGACAGCCGGGCGAGTATTATGTTCCTGAACTTCCTGACAAGGCCATCGACGGAAAGGAACTTAAGGTCGGCGTGATCGGTTGCGGCGGCCGTGGAAGCGGAGCCGTTGAGGATCTGCTGAATGCCGCAGACGGAATCAAGGTCACGGCCTTGGGCGATGTCTTTGCTGATCGTCTGACCGGCCTTCGCGAAAACCTCAAGACCAAATGGAATCAGGAAGTTCCTGAAGATCACTGCTTCACAGGCTTCGATGCCTACAAGCAGGTCATTGATTCCGGTGTGGACATGGTGATTGTCGCCACTCCGCCGGTCTTCCGTCCGACGCATTTCCAGTACGCTACCGAGAAGGGGGTTCACTCCTTCCTTGAGAAGCCTATCGCTGTGGACGCCAAGGGCTATCGTCAGATCATGGCAACGGCGAAACAGGCTGAGGCCAAGGGACTTAGCGTGGTGACCGGAACCCAGCGCCACCATCAGAGACCTTACGTGGAGTCTTTCAAGAAGATCCAGGAAGGAATGATCGGCGAGATCACCGGCGGCAACGTCTATTGGAATCAGGGAATGCTTTGGTACAAGGAGCGTCAGCAGGGCTGGAGCGACATGGAGTGGATGATCCGTGACTGGGTCAACTGGAAGTGGCTCTCAGGCGACCACATCGTCGAGCAGCATGTCCACAACATCGACGTGTTCAACTGGATGATCGGTAAGCACCCTATCAAGGCGACCGGTTTCGGCAGCCGTCAGCGCCGTGTCACCGGCGACCAGTACGACAACTTCAGCATTGACTTTGAATATGAGAACGGCGTCCATCTGCACAGTATGTCGCGTCAGATCGACGGTTGCTCGACCAACATCGGCGAATGTGTCCACGGAACGAAGGGCTACTGGAGCTCGGTGGATTTCGCCATCCGTGATCTTCAGGGCAATGTCCTCTGGCAGTTTGACTTCGAGGCGGAGAAGGCTCAGTACAAGCAGACCAATCCGTACGTGCTTGAGCATGTGGATTGGGTGAACCACATCCGTAAGGGTGAGGCTCATGTGGAGGCCGGAGAGTGTGGCGTCTCTTCTCTCTGCGGCGTTATGGGCCGTGAGTCTGCCTACACCGGCAACACCATCACCTGGGACGAGATCAGCGCCGCCGCTCTGGATTACCTTCCGGAGAAGCTTGAACTCGGCAAGATGGACATGAGCAAGTACACTGTCCCGGTCCCGGGAGCTGAAAAGTAATTGATTATGGACAGAAGACATTTTCTTTCGTCAGCGGCGATCGGATCAGCTGCCTTGGCCGCGGCCTCTATGCTGCCGGGATGTGCCACTGCATTGGACAAGAAGAAGTGCGTGCCACGTCTTGAGCTGAAGCTCTCGTTTCAGGAAGGAATTGCCCCGGGAAAGAATCTGGGCGAGCAGCTGGATTTCATGGAAGACCTGGAGGTGCGTGGTTTCGAGCCGAACGGACGGAACCTTCCTGCCCGCGTCAATGAGATTCGTAACGCCCTCAGCGGACGTGACATCGAGGTCTCTGCCATCTGCGCCGGATTCGACGGCTTCATCCTGGCCGAAGACCCGGCGGTCAAGGCGTCGTTCGACAAATCGATGCGCGAGATCGTGGCCGCTGCAGGTGAACTCGGCTCGGTGGGAGTCATAATGGTTCCGGCTTTCAACGGCCAGACTCCGTGCAGACCCCACACCCTGGACACCCGCAACTACCTCTGCGAGCAGCTCCACGACCTCGGAGAGTTCGCCCTTGAGCACGGCACGACCGTGATTCTTGAGCCATTGAACAGGAGGGAGGCCTTCTATCTCCGTCAGGTTGCCGACGCCGCCGCGATCGCCCGCGATTCCGACAGCAAGGGCGTGAAGGTGATGGGTGATTTCTGGCACATGTCCGAGGAGACCTCCGACTACGGCGCGCTGACATCAGCCGGCATCGAGTACCTCCAGCACGTCCACATCGCCAGCCGTGGCCGCAGACTGATGCCTGGAGAGGACGGCGCGAAGGATGACTACAAGTCCGGATTCCGGGCGCTCCAGCACATGGACTACAAGAACTATGTCAGTTTCGAGTGCGGCACTGCCGGAGACCGTGCCAAGACCGTGAGGGAAGCCGTCAAACTCCTGTCGGATCAATGGTATAGTCTGTAGTGGTTGTCGCAGGTCACACGTTCGGGCTGTTGGCGGCTCTGTTCTATGTCTGCCTTCTGGTGGTCATCTATGTTTTGCGTGACCGCTGGCCGCTGTTCAGGCATATGGCCGGACGGAAAGCCTGCCTGACCTCGATCTCAATCGTGCTGTTCCTGCTGCTCGTCTTCGGGCTTGTACCGCAGGACGGGGGCAGGGACGGTTTTTTCGGCGTTCTCGGTTTCAGGAATATGAGCCGGTCGCCGATCTTCATCCTCGCGTTGCTTCTTTTGGCGACAAGCGTCACACTGAACACGATCGAGGATATTCATAGATTCAGCAAGCATCGCCTCGGGGTGACCTGCGCCCATCTGGGGCTGTCGGTGATTCTGATCGCCGGACTTTTCGGCTCCGGCGGCACCGTCCGGACGGTTATGATCGCGATGCCGAATGTCCCGGACCATCAAGCGCGGAACGAAGTCACTTATGAATATGTCAAACTCCCTTTCGAGTTGACACTCAGGGATTTCTCTGTTTATGAATATTCTTCCGAGGTCACCTTGACCCTTCCTGACGGCCGCTCATCAGAGATCAAAATCGCTGTGAACCACCCTGCAAAGGTCGGTTCGTGGTGGATTTATCAGTCGGACTACCTGTCGGACACGGAACGAGGAGAGTTCGCAAGCATATTCAAGTGTGTCTGTTCGCCTTTGTCGGAGGTTTTCCGCATAGCATTGTGGCTGCTGCTTGTCTCCGCCGCGGCGATGGTGTTCTTTGCTGGCTTCAAACCGTCTTTTGGAAAGAAAGGACCATTGTCTGTAGAACTACAAGATGGCGCCGCTCCCTTAGGATGTGAAACTTTCAATGAAAAGGAGGAACGGTTATGAGTTGGGATTCGTTTGTCTGGTTCGCCTTGGCAGCGTCACTGTTCTGGATTTCAGGAGCGATTGTCTCAGTGATTTCCAAACGTAGGCTCCCGGCCGCCGTTCTGACCGGATGCGGCTCTGCCATATTCATGACATTCATTGTCGGGGTCTGGATTTCGCTTGGGCGTCCGCCTCTCCGCACTATGGGGGAGACCCGCCTTTGGTTCAGCCTGTTCCTTTCGCTGATCGGGCTCGTGGTGTATCTTCGTTGGCGTTACCGCTGGGTACTTCCGTTCGGATGCCTGATGGCCGTGATGTTCGCCGGCATCAACATATTCAAGCCAGAGATTCACACTGAAGAACTTATGCCGGCTCTCCGCAGCCCGTGGTTCGTCCCGCACGTCATCGTCTATATGTTTTCCTACGCCGTGATGGGCATCGCCACCATCCTCGCCATCCGTATTCTCTGGCTGACCCGCCGTTCAGCCGCGGGATCCGCTCCGGCCCCGGGGTCAACAACTCCTGCCACCGTCGATGCGGCCGCAAGTCCCCTGTCACCGTCCCTTCAAGGCGACCTGCGCCTCTGCGACACCCTGGTGCGCATGGGCTGGGGATTCATCACAATGGGCATAGTGATGGGCGCCCTCTGGGCCAAACAGGCCTGGGGTGACTACTGGACCTGGGATCCTAAGGAAACCTGGGCCGCCGCCACCTGGCTCAGCTATCTTCTGTACATGCATCTCCGCCAAGGCTCTGCTTTATCTTCGGTCACTTCGGCGGGCTCAGAGGCCATAGCTCGACAGAACTCGCCAGCCATTGAAGTGGCATCACACTCCAACAAAGCTCTCCATCGCACCCTTTTCCTCCTGATATTCTCCTTCCTTCTCCTCCAGATGTGCTGGTGGGGCGTAAACTACCTCCCCTCAGCCCAAGGCTTCAGCCTGCACACCTATTAGTATTCCTGTTAGTATTCCTGACCTTGAAATATTACTAGTGTGCCTTGGAATGAAATGAGGCCTCCGTTCAGAGGCCTGTAGAAAATACCATGGAGGGCAACGTGTTGAATATTAATAATTTAATAGATGCTATTCCTCCCTCATCAGGCGTGGAGTAACTCTGTGTTCTGTTTTGATGACAAAGGCTTTGCCCTCCACGAAGGAAAGAGGGTAGTCTATGGTGCCAGAATGTGGGCTGAATGAAAATCAGGCATATTCAATCATTCTTGGGGAGAATTTGCTAACTTTGCAAGTTGTAGGTCCTCGAGAGAGATGCAGACCGCGTAAGTAGGAATATTCAAAACATATCAATATGTACAGAACACACACGTGCGGGGAACTCCGCATTGAGAATGTCGGGCAGAAGGTGACCCTTGCCGGTTGGGTGCAGAGGTCCAGGAAGCTCGGCGGAATGACTTTCATTGACTTGCGTGACCGCTACGGCATCACGCAGCTCGTGCTTGAGGCGGACGCAGACGCAGCTTTGGTGGAGACAGCGACCTCTTTGGGCCGTGAATATGTCATCCAGGCCACCGGTGAGGTAGTCGAGCGTCAGAGCAGGAACGCCAGGATGGACACAGGTGACATCGAGATCAAACTTGAGGCGATCAACATCCTCAACAAGTCCGTCACCCCTCCGTTCACGATCGAGGACGAGAGCGACGGCGGCGAGGATCTCCGCGCCAAGTACCGTTATCTGGATCTGAGAAGGAATCCGCTCCAGAAGGCGCTGGCGTTGAGGCACAAGCTTGCCCACGAGGTGCGCAACTACCTTGATGGCCAGGGATTTATGGAGATTGAGACTCCGTACCTGATCAAGTCCACCCCGGAGGGCGCCCGTGACTTCGTGGTCCCTTCAAGGATGAATCAGGGGCAGTTCTACGCCCTGCCGCAGTCTCCTCAGACCTTCAAGCAGCTCCTGATGGTGGCCGGCTACGACCGCTATTTCCAGATCGTCCGCTGCTTCCGTGACGAGGATCTGCGCGCCGACCGTCAGCCAGAGTTCACCCAGATTGACTGCGAGATGTCCTTCGTCGAGCAGGAGGATGTCCTGAATATGTTCGAGGGAATGATGAGGACGATGTTCAAGAATGTCCTCGGGGTTGATATTCCTAACCCTATGCCTCGTATGAGCTGGTACGACGCAATGGACAAGTACGGTTCTGACAAGCCGGATGTCCGTTTCGGAATGACCATTCACGAGATTACAGACAAGGTGAAAGGCAAAGGCTTCTCCGTTCTTGAGGATGCTGCCTACGTCGGAGCCATCGCGGTTCCGGGCGGCGCTGAATACACCCGCAAGCAGATCGATGAGCTGACCGAGTGGGTCAAGAGACCTCAGGTCGGAGCCAAGGGCTTGATCTACATCAAGCTCAACGCCGACGGCTCCGTCAAGTCCTCGATCGACAAGTTCTACTCACCTGACGAGTTGAAAGTCATCGCCGAGGCCGTCGAGGCCAAGACCGGCGACATGGTGCTTGTGATGTCCGGCGACAGCAACCGCAAGGTGCAGACAATGCTTGGCGTTCTGCGTATCGAGATGGGCAACAGGCTCGGCCTTCGTGACCCTAAGGTCTTCGCGCCGCTTTGGATCGTGGACTTCCCGCTTCTTGAGTGGAGCGAGGAGGACGGACGATTCTACGCGATGCACCACCCGTTCACCGCACCGAAGCCTGAGCACATGAACCTGTTCTACAGCGACAAGAAAGAGGATCTCGAAAGGGTTTGCGCCAATGCCTACGACTTCGTGCTGAACGGCACAGAACTCGGTGGCGGTTCCATCCGAATCCATGATGCGGAGGTTCAGAAGAGAATGTTCGAGGTTCTGGGCATCGGTCCTGAGGAGGCTGAATATAAGTTCGGATTCATCATCCACGCCTTCCAGTACGGTGCTCCGCCTCACGGAGGTCTGGCATTTGGTTTCGACCGTGTCTGCACACTGTTCGCCGGCAAGGAGTCCATCCGTGACTTCATCGCCTTCCCGAAGAACAACCAGGGCCGTGACGTGATGATCGACGCTCCGTCCAAGATCGACCAGACCCAGCTCGACGAGCTCAGTCTGGATCTCCGTCCGCAGCAGGAGAAGTAGTTCCCGTCCTGTCGCCGGGTCTGTCAAAGCGACGTGAAACAAAGCATGAAAGTGTGACCGGATTGTCCTTCGGCCACACTTTCATTTCTATCACACTCGCGCGGTTCACCCCCAAAAGTGTCAACCATTCTTAGGGAAGGTCACGCGCAGTACAAAGATTAATATTAAATTTGTTTGTTTGGTGCGATAATGCTATCTCAAAAATCTCGTTTTGGTGCATAATGTGGTGATCAAATTTGTTTGTTCGGTGCAGAGGTGTTATATTTGTCTTTGAAAAACAGTGATTTATGAAAAGGAAAATATATAATTCCCTTTTGAGATGGAAAAACGAGGAGAAAGGCAAGGTCGCCCTCCTCGTGGAAGGAGCAAGGCGGGTGGGAAAGAGCTTCATAGTGGAGGAGTTCGCCAAGAATGAGTACAAGTCATATATTCTTGTGGACTTCGCGCACATCGGTAAAGCGATGAAGGAAGTTTTTGATGAGTATCTGAATGAAACTGACACATTTCTTATCTTTTTGCAGAATGTCGCTGGTGTCCAGCTGTACGAGAGAGAGTCATTGATTATTTTCGATGAGGTTCAGAAATATCCAATGGCGCGTCAGGCCATCAAGCATCTTGTAGCGGACGGAAGGTATGATTACATAGAGACCGGGTCATTGGTAAGCATCAATGAGAACACCGAGGATATTCTTTTGCCTTCCGAGGAGAGACCTCTTCAAATGTACCCTATGGATTTTGAGGAGTTTTTATGGGCGTTGGGCGATGAGATGACCATGCCGTTCGTCAAGACGTGTTTTGAGAATCGATGTCAGCTTGGCCCGATGCACCGTAAGGCGATGACCCTGTTCCGGCAGTATCTGATTGTCGGAGGAATGCCGCAGGCGGTTAAAGAATTTGTTGAAACGGGGATATTCCGTAAAGTGGACACGGTGAAGCGGGATATTCTGGCATTGTACCGTCGTAGCATTGACAAGCACGTCAATGGGTACACGGAAAAGGTTAAGGCGGTGTGGGATCAGATACCGGGCGAGCTTCAGAAACATGAGAAGAAGTTCCGCCTTGCAAGTTTGGGTGAAGGCGCGAGATACAGAAGCTATGAGTCATCGTTCCTTTGGCTGAAGGACGCTCGTTTTGTGAATATCTGCAATGGTGTTACGGAACCTCAGGTAGGCATGAGACTGAAACGAGATGACCGGACTTTCAAATGTTATATGGGAGACACTGGGCTCCTGATTTCTCACGCGTTCGATGAGAAGACTATCCAAGGCGAGGAGCTGTATCAGAAACTTCTTCTTGGCAAGTTGGAAATCAATGAAGGGATGCTCATGGAAAACATTGTCGCCCAGATGTTTGTTGCAAGCGGTCACTCTTTGTATTTCTATAGCAATTATTCAACGGTCTCTGAGGACAGGATGGAGGTTGACTTCCTTGTAGAAAAGCCGACATTGACAAACGCCCATAACATTTGCCCGGTTGAGGTGAAATCTGGCAAGTATTCCAGCTTCTCATCCTTGTCAAAATTCCGTGAAAAGTTCAAAAAACAACTTCATGTTCCTTACGTAATTTATACCCAGGATTATAAAGAAGAAAACGGATATGTGTTCCTTCCGATCTATATGACACCACTGCTATAGAAGTGGCGACAAATCCAAATTATTTTTTTAAGGATTACTAAGTGTCAATTTACCTATCAATTTTGTATATTTGTAATTGAGGCCTTGGCTGTCACGGAGGTTCTGTGGCCGCAGGCAGGGCTTACCGAAGTTCAATCACATAAAGACCTAAGAATATGTTCGCAAAAGAGATCTACATCGCAAGACGCAAGGCTCTGTTGGAGAAGATGGCGCAGACCGCTCCGCAGGGGAAGCGTGGAATAGCCCTGTTCGTGGGCAACGTCGAAGCGGCCGCCCAGTACAAGGACAACGCCTATAAATTCCGTCAGGACTCATCCTGGCTGTACTATTTCGGACTCGACGAGCCACGCTATGCGGCCATCCTGGACCTTGACAGCGGAGAGGAGACCATCTTCGCCGACGATGTGGAGATCGGGGACATCATCTGGATGGGACCTCAGCCATCGGTCGCCTCCAAGGCCGCCGAGGTTGGCGTAAATCATTCAGCATCTTACGGTTCTCTGAACATCGCCGTCACTAAGGCTTTGGCCACAGGCAGGAATATTCATTTCCTTCCTCCGAGCCGCTACTACAACACGATGAAACTCGCCGCCCTTGTGGGAATCTCAAACGAGGATGTGGCCCGTGTCGCTCCGATTGACGAGGATGGCGGAAAGCACGCCTCCAAGGAACTCGTGCAGGCTGTCATCTCGATGAGGCTTGTCAAGGAACAGTGCGAGATCGAGCAGATCGACGATGCCGGAGCTCTCGGACAGAGGATGCACACTGTGGCCCGCAACAGCGTCAAGGTCGGGATCATCGAGCAGGAGATTGTCGGCAAGATGGAGGGTGTGACCCTCAGCGAAGGTTGGGGCGTGTCGTTCCCGACAATCCTTACCCAGCATGGTGAGACTCTGCACAATCATCTGCACGACAAGGTCATCGAGCCTGGCAAGCTGATGGTAATCGACGCCGGTGCCGAGAATAATATGCACTACGCCTCTGATTTCACCCGCACCCTGCCGACCAGCGGCAAGTTCACCCAGAAGCAGAGGGACATCTATCAGATAGTCTGCGACTGCAACGAGTTGGCGTTCAATCTGACAAAGCCGGGAGTCGCCTATAGGGACGTTCATCTGGCCGTCGCCAAGCTGATGCTGGAGGATCTCAGATCTCTGGACATCGTGCGCGGCAATCTGGACAATATGCTTCACGAAGGCATCGCCGGACTGTTCCAGCCTCACGGACTCGGCCACAATATGGGACTTGACGTTCACGACATGGAGGACCTCGGAGAGGATCTCGTGGGTTACGATCCGGATCAGAAACGCTCCACGCAGCTCGGCCTCGGCAGCCTCAGAATGGCACGCCGACTTGTTCCGGGCAATGTCATCACAGATGAGCCGGGAATATACTTCATTCCGGCCCTCATCGAGAAATGGAAGAGCGAGAAGCGCGACAAGGGCTTCGTGAACTATTACAAGCTGGAGCACGACTACCTCGACTTCGGTGGCATCCGTCTGGAGGACGATGTGCTTGTGACAGAGGACGGCGCGCGCCGCACAGGCCCGAACCGCCTTCCGATCCAGCCGGACGATGTCGAGGCCGCTATGGCTTAGCCGGTAACCTCGAGGATTTAAACAATGAGCGTTTTGGTCATCATCCTTGCCGTGCTGGCAGGAGTGGTCGGCATCATCGGGAGTGTTGTTCCCGCCCTGCCCGGTCCTCCTGTCAGCTGGGTCGGGCTGATGATTCTCTATTTCTGGGGCAAAGGCACGAACGGAGCCGGAGAACCGATGTCGCTGACATTTCTGCTCGTCTGGCTGGGAATCACTGCGGCCGTGACGATCATCGACTACATTGTGCCGTCCTGGTTCACCAAGGTCACGGGCGGAACTAAAGCCGCTGGCCGGGGAGCCATAGCCGGGATGCTTGTCGGCCTCTTCGTCCCGCCGGTCGGAATCATCCTCGGCACTCTTCTTGGAGCGTTTCTCGCCGAGTTGGTTTTCGCTGACAAGAACGGCTGGGAATCCGCCAAATCCGCCCTCGGAGCCTTTATGGGATTCCTTTGCGGAACCGGCATCAAGTTGATTGCCAGCGGAATGATGATGTATTACATAGTAGTGTATCTTACTTGAATATGGAAGAGAAATATTCACGTTTCCTTGAGGAAGTAGGGAAATTCGTGCCCAAGAACGCACTCTACACCGATGAGATAAGGCGCTTCGCCTGGGGCACCGACGCTGGTTTCTACAGGCTTGTGCCGAAGATTGTCATCCGGTCGTCCAATGAGAAAGAAGTCTCGAAGATCCTTGAGGCGGCATCGAAGTTTGATGTCCCGGTGACTTTTCGTGCCGCCGGAACCAGCCTTTCGGGTCAGGCTGTCAGCGATTCCGTGCTGATCGTGGCGGGAAAGAACTGGGAAAGATACATGGTTTCGGAGGACGCTTCCGAGATAACCCTCGAACCGGGAATCGTAGGGGCGAGGGTGAACGCCATCCTGAAGCCTTATGGTCGGAAATTCGGCCCGGATCCGGCCTCGATCGGAAGCTGTATGGTCGGCGGAATCGTGATGAACAACGCTTCCGGAATGAGCTGCGGAACCCACGCCAACAGCGACAAGGAACTGGAGAGCGTGCGGATGGTCTTTGCTGACGGAACGGTGCTGGACACGGGGGACGAGACCTCCAGAGAGGCTTTCAGGGCCGGCCATCCGGATTTCATCAAAGGCATCGAGGACCTGAGGGACGAAATCCTTGCCGACAAGGAACTCTCCGACCGCATAAGGTACAAATACTCAATAAAGAACGTCACCGGACTCAACATATTCCCTTTCATCAGGTTTGAAGATCCGTTCGACATAATCGCCCATTTGCTGGTCGGCTCCGAGGGTACGCTGGCGTTTATGAGCCAGGTCACGATGAAGACTCTGCCGCTGCCGTCCAAGGAAGCTTCAGCGATGGTCTATTTCGGGACGATAAGGGAGGCTGCCGAGGCCGTTGTGGCGCTCAGAAAAGAAATCAATCCTGCGGTGCTTGATGCCGCTGAACTGCTTGACAAACGGTCGCTTGCGTCAGTAGATGACCCGATGCTTAATGAATATCCCGACAAGGATCTGACCGCTCTCCTGCTTCGCGTCACGGGTGCTGACCAGACGGACTTGGATGCCAACATCGGCAAACTCTCCGAGGTTCTGCGCCGTTTTGCCGTACTGAATGACGCGGAGGGCAACTCGTTCATATTCAGTAGCGATCCTGCCATTACGGGGAACTACTGGGCCATCCGTTCGGGAATATTCCCGTCCGTCGGTGGAATGCGCCGCGAGGGGACGACCTGCCTTATCGAGGACATCGCCTTCCACATCGAGGATCTGCCTGACGCGACGGAGGATCTTTCGGCGCTGCTGGACAGGCATGGCTACGACGATTCCTGCATTTACGGCCACGCCCTTGAGGGCAACTTCCATTTCATCATCAACCAGTCGTTTGATTCCGAGGCGGAGGTGAGGCGCTATGAGGCAATGATCCGCGATGTGGCTGAGATGGTGGTCGGGAAATATGACGGCTCCTTGAAGGCCGAGCACGGAACGGGCAGGAATATGGCTCCGTTCGTGAAGTACGAGTGGGGCGAGAAGGCGTTCGGGATAATGAAGCGGGTGAAGGAACTGTTTGACCCTCACGGGCTTCTGAATCCTGGTGTGATCTTCAACGATGATCCGGAGTGCTTCTTGAAGAATTTCAAGGCGTTGCCGGTGCTGAAACCGTGGGCGGATGACAGCAAGGCTGTCGAGCCTGAGTTGGCGGAGATCTACATGAAACTGAACAAATGCATCGAGTGCGGATTCTGCGAGGTGAACTGCCTTTCCTGCGGCTTCACGCTTTCGTCCCGGACCAGGATCGCCACGCAACGTGAGATCACCGCCCTGCGGGAGTTGCCGGATCCGACCGCCTCGGAACAGACTCGCCTGCGGACGCTTGAGAAGGAATATTCCTACACGGGGGAGCAGACTTGCGCCGGGGACGGCCTTTGCTCGACCTCGTGTCCGATGGGCATCAATGTGGCCGACCTGACTCATCAGCTGAGGAGGGTGAATATGCCCGCGGGCTCTTTCGGCCACGGTTTCTGGAACTTCGTCGCCGGTCATTACGCCGGAGTCAAGAGTGGCCTTCGCGGCGCTTTGAGGATGGCCACGGCCGGCGAGACCGTGCTTGGTGACCTTGCCATGAGCGGCCTATGCCGCTGGCTGCACAACGCCATACGTATTCCGCTTTGGACTCCTGCCACCCCTAAGGCCTATAATATTCCTAAATCGCTCAGGGCTTTGGTAAGTTCCGCCGCCTTTGGCCACGATGGCGCTTCGACTGTCGAAGCGGCCACGGGACCTGCCAGGTTGGGGAGCCTGTCCATGAGCCCGGAATCGCAAACATCCGAAGCGGCCACGGAACCTGCCAGGTTGGGGAGCCTGTCCATGAGCCTGGACTCGCAAACATCTGAAGCGGTCACAGGAATGCCGACCGTCTGCAAGGTAGTCTATTTCCCGAGCTGCATCAACCAGATGATGGGGCTTCCGAAGCATCACCACGCCGTGGACAAGCCTCTTGTCGAGGAGATGGTGTCGCTGTTGGGCAAAGCAGGCTACGAGGTCATATTCCCGGAGAATATGTCGTCCCTTTGCTGCGGCACGATCTGGGAAAGCAAAGGAATGCCCGAAATCGCCGACAGAAAGACCAAGGAACTCGAGGATGCACTTTGGAAAGCCAGCGAGGAAGGCCGCTACCCTATCCTTTGCGACCAAAGCCCCTGCCTTCATCGTATGGAGCACAAGATCAAGAAGATGCGGCTCTACGAACCGTCCGAATTCATCCTTGGTTTCCTGACCGACAGGCTGGACTTCCACCAGACCGACATCCCGGTAGCCATTCATCTCACCTGCTCGATGCGCCTGATGCACAAGACCGGCAAGATGCTTGAACTTGCCCGCATGTGCTCCACCAACGTGATTGTTCCAGAAGGCGTAGGCTGCTGCGGTTTCGCCGGCGACAAAGGAATGACCCACCCGGAACTCAATAAGTACGCCCTTCGCAAGCTAAAAGCCCAGGTCAAAGGCGTCCCGGTCGGCTACTCCAACAGCCGCACTTGCGAGATCGGCCTCGCCACCAACTCCGGCATCCCGTACGTCTCCATCGCCTACCTCGTCAACCGCAGCACCACACAAAAAAAGTAGTTCTCAAAACTTCGCAGACCACCTCACCGACGGCATTACAGGCATGATGCTGATCTGCTTCCATGTGCCGTAGTCATTGTAGATGAGATACGGATTGTGTCTGTTGGTCACGTTGAACACAGACACTGTCAAGTCGTGAGTGCTTCGCTTCCGCAGGAACTTGAACGTGTAGGCGACATCCAGACGGAAATAGGCTTTCATCCTGTGTCCGTTTACCGAGGTCATCTCCATGCGGTCGTAGATGTTGTCCTGAAACTTGTCGGAATACATTCCGCTCAAGCCGGTGTCCCAGTAAGGAGGCTTTACGCCAAGGTACTGGCTTTTCTGTACCGTCATAAGATTCCCCGAGTAGAATGAGAGCACAATGCCCAGATGTTGTTCCCCACGCACTCTTTTCCTGGTCGTCAGGTCGGACTGGAAGTTAAGGATGTGAGGCCTGTCGAACTTGAACGGAAATCTCTCACCGTCGTTGATGCTAGGGTATTCCCTGTCCGTCTTGGACAGAGTGTAGGCAACGTTCATGGACAGACGCTCCGATGACATTGAGCCGGAGACCTCCAATCCTTTCGAACGCCCGGATCCGCTCTCAATCTCATCCTCCCAAGTGTCCTCCGTGATTCTGAACATATTGATGGAGGATTTGTAGCTGATCATTCCGTCCATCTCTCTGGCATAGACTCCAGCGTTCAGATGAAATGCGGTCTCTCCGAGAAGTTTCAGTCTTGCATCTTTGTGCCAGAACAATCCTGCATAGATCTGTCCTGAAATCTCAGGCTTGAAGTCCTTCCCTGCCGGGCTCATGATATTCATCGCCCAGCCTGTCGGTAACCCTTCAAGGACATGCATGTATTGGGACATTCTGTCTGCTGCCACTTCAATTCCCAGATTCTTGGTCAATGTCCGATCCACTCTCAGATGAGCGTCAAATCCTGTTGTAGTCCACTCTTCGTAATGGTAAAGGATCTGCCTGTAGCCAGCCATGACATCCCACTTGCTATTGTGGAAATTGAGATCTGCGAACATCGCTCCGGACAGGGCTTTTATGAACATCTTGGCCTCCATTCCTCCTGTCACATCCAGATGGCTGGACAACTTATGGCCGACCAAGGACTTGACTCCTGTTTCAACCCAGTCGCAAGACATTGAATATGACGAATTCTTCTTGCCGCTTCGGTAATAGTCTTGATTCTGGAGCACGTTGGAGAAAGTGCAGTAACCATAGACATCGAATTCCGTACATCTGGACAACGATGACCGGAAGTCAAGTTTCGTCATTCCGGAGATGTTCTGCATGAGCGCTCCGCTGTTGTCGTATTTGACTGATAGCCTGTCTTGTGAGAAAAGCCCAGTCAGTTTGATTACACTCTTGTCGTTGATTCTTCTTTCGGCCGTTGCCGCCCAATCATGCATCAGCCCGTTGATCTTTGCGTAGTCCTCATCCGAGCCTGTAAGCATTCCGGCAAGAACTGGCAATGGAGAAAAACGACCTGCCACTCTGTAGTCGGTCTTCCCATTTTTGCCGGGGGTCTCAAGATAAAGACTTGTCATGTAGGGAGATAGTGAAAAATTCCATGAGGAGAACATCAATTTCCCTGATTTCGGTTTGATCCGCATCAATGAGGATGTGATGTCTCCGGAAGATGCCTCTATTCCTCCTGTCCTGAAGTCCGTGATACTGATCATATACGGAGAGAATGAAGAGAACAGTCCAAGTAGATGGCTTGTTCCGTAAACCGGAACACCGTCATATTCAACCCTGCTGTTACCAGCGTTCCCGCCTCTGACAAACAGCCCCAGAGAACCTTCCACGCCTGAGGAAACTCCTGGAAGTGTGGTGATCTGCCTCAGAACATCCGGCTCTCCGATAACCGACACAATCGCAGCCGCTCTTTCCTGAGTGTAAAGGTAACGGTTCGGCTTCCTGAAAATCGGTAATCTGTCAGAAACTACCGAGCTGTCGATCCTGATGCTATGTTCTGAGGTTGTGTCTATCCGGGGCGTTTGAGCCTGAGACAGTTGATGTGTAATGCAAATGAATACTATGGCAAACAAGATTCGTTTCATGCCCTAAGCTTATCTTTAATCATCAATTATAAAGCTTCGGGCGATAAGCGTGTCTGAACATGCCGCGAATATTCCAAGCCCACCCTTGATGTTTGAATATACGACATTTTCTTCGAAATATGCGGTCGGATCATCTTCGGCCTTGTAGGCGTTTGCCTTTATAAGGCTAGATTTCATGTATTTGTCGTACTCGATGGAAGCCGCCCGGAAGACCACTATGGCGTTACGCATCCGGGCTTCAATGAAAAAAGTCACGGGATAGTTCACGTTGTTGTCAGTCTCTTTGATTCTGAGATAGCCGAGATGGCAGAACGATTCTCCAGGCATTCCGAACTCAGAGAACATCAGCTCATCCCCCATATTGAAATTATCCACTGCGAAATGATTGGAACCTATGTAATCATCCAGATGATCCCCGGATTCTATCCTTACTGTGTCCTTGGTCAGGAGAATGTCAAACTCATCGCGCGTCATCACGAACACCCAGTATGGTGGTGCCGGTTCCAGTTGTGAAAAATATTTGTGGTTATCTGTCGTTGCTTGATCAGCCCTGAACCTTTTCATCTGTACATTTTCCGGCATGATGGTCTCCGCTGAAATCTCATTAATTCCGGGAACTTTGATCAGTAATCTATAGCTATGTCCCGCTACTGGTTTGTAATTCAGTTTCCATGTCATCCGGCGCTCGTGAGTGAACCTGCCGACTTCCGTTTCTCCGTCAAACAGCCGCACGTCAGCGTCGGTGATCTCCTCGTAACGGAAATAACCGGGTTCCGTGTTGTGGCAAAGAGTGAGTTCTTGCGTCTCCTTATTCTCCAGAATAAGGTTCACGGTGACTTTATCCTCGAATTCAGATGAAAAGTCGATGTTTTCCGTGCACGAGGCAATCGGGAGAAAACCCACGGCCAAGACAGTCAGCATTCTTCTCATGACGCTCCTACCTTGTAAGCGTGACAGTTGTCGTGTCGCGGAGCACCTTCCCTCCGTCCAATTCCATCTCGACGATGAAATCGGTCTTTAACGGCACCTCAGGCGGCACATCTTTCAGATGAATGTACAACGACGGATTGACAATCGGCCGTAATGCAAGGTACTCATCGATCCCCATGCCTTTTTCCAGATATCCAAGTAATTCCTTTTTATGATTGAACAAGAAGTCGTTGCTGTCATCTCCGAATATCTCGAAACGATCCGTAAGATCATTCTCCGGAGCGATTTTGAATAACGTGGATGTGGATGTTATCTTCAATGACTTCAGCTCTACCTTGCGGTATTCGATGAACTTCACGTACATCATCGGTGCTGTACTGCTTCTTGTCCTTTTCCGAGGCTTGTTCATTTCAATCTCCATTGCATCTTCCATGGTTTTGTCCGGTTCTGAGAAGAATATTGAGCTATTCGCCCCATATTCTTCTTCTTTTGCCATCTCTATTGTGTAACTGGTCACGTCAAGCATCATGCTGAAAATGCTAGCCTTGATTTTATGCGGAGATGATCCGATGGAATAACGTCTTGCACATGTCAAGTCATATCCTTTTTTTAGCAAGTCATTCCTCTCTTTCTCGGATAATTGGAAATATAATGACGAATCCACATAACTGTCCCAGATGTTCAGGTAATTACAGTCCCTTGGCATGTACGCCCAAGAATAACCATGAGGGGCAGGATTTTCCTGTTTCTCGCAAGAGAAAAACAAAGCTAACGCCATTGCCATCAAAATACTTGATGGCAGGAAATGCTTATTGAATATCATAGTATATAGTTTTATAATATTGGAAATATAGGTTGTTTGCGTACCATTTGGAGTCAGAAGCAAGAGTGTAGAACCCATTGTCCCACATACCATCATAGCCCCAATTCATCAAATAGTAAGTATCAATTTCAGACCTGCTTTCAATAACTGGCATCCCTTCATAGACATCAGGGATATAATATTCCTTTTCTTCTTCAGGATAAATGTTCGAGTCTGTGTCAAGAACTGTATCTGTGAGTGTCCAATAGTAATGCTTTTTGTAGAAAGTTTCCTGTTCTACTTTTCCATCGATGACCCACGTGTGCCCATCGGTTCCTACTTCATGCCTGAATGGCCAAATTCCGTTTTTTTTCTTACCCGCATATGCAACGATGATAACTGGAACACCGCTTGATAGATTAGAATTGATCTTATAGACGGAATAGTCGTCTTTTTTACATGATAGTGAATAATTTGAAAAGCCTTCGCTTGATGGAAAAGCTCCACTTCCACTGCCAGAATAAGTCATCCCTACATTGTAACCTACGTCCATCATCAAGTCGCCAACGTATTCTGTGCTAGATTCGTTACGATTCCGGGCCATTTGATCCCATCTGGGAGAGTTGGACGTGAAACCGCTTCTAGAAATTTCATAGCTGTAACTATGCTCATCCCTGCAAAAGCCGTAGCAGGATATTTCGTGGTATAATCCTGTCGGTTTCCCTTTAAAATAATGCATATAGTAAATCACTTGCGCCATTGCTACTGCAGTGCATCCGGTAGGACATAATACTTGGTTGTCATCCTCGTCATATCCAATAGGACATTTGTAATTCCAAGGATAACCTTGCCCCCATTTTGTGTTGAGCAAATGCGGAATAACGTAGTTGGTCTGTTGGGTAGGTGCCTCTTCATAGTCAAAACGAAGTACCCAATACTTTGTCTCATCAATCCAACCTCGTGTTGTCTTTTTAGCCGCTGTCCTTTTGCTTTTAGGAATAACGTGATTCCAGAAATCGATGTTCTCTTTAGCGTCATCGGAATCAGCACAGATGCCTCCAATGCTTGACTTGAGCCAGACATCTATTCCTTGGACATTACCCTTGGCCTTAAGTTTCCCTGTTTCTGATTGTCCAAGAATCGGTTTGCCTCGTTTGTCTCCGGAAATGACAATCCAGCCTTTGTCAAAGTTGTAGATGTAAGCCAACGTGTCTTGACCTTCTGCCACATAATCAATGGATGAGATCTTTCTTCCGGGGTACAGGATTTCTAGCAGGTCTCCGGCATTTACGGGAGTGACTTTGAAAGAAGCATCATCGGATGGTTCAATGCTCTGTGTCTTGCTCATGGGCATGTCCGCTTCTATTTTGACAATCTCGCAGGATGCCATGGTTAAGCACATAATTGCTGTTAAAACAGAATGCGTTTTCATGATATACAAGGTCATTAGTTTCTAATGTCCTGCTAATATATAAAATGTTTTTGATATGGCGAACTTTTCCCGGATTTATTCATTTGCTCTCCACGGCGCAAAATCAATGAATATTCAGTATCTTTGTCCCTATGGAAGTACGTGCGAAAAAGGCGCTCGGTCAGCATTTCCTGACTGACCAGAGCATTGCAAAGAACATAGTCGGAGCCCTTACCGGGCATCAGGCGTTGGAGGTCGGCCCTGGAATGGGAGTCCTGACCCAGTACCTGCTGCCACGTCCGGAGTTGGCGTTGAAGGTCATCGAAATCGATAACGAGTCTGTTGTCTATCTGAAGAAGCATTACCCTAAGTTTGGGGAGAACCTGATCGAGGGCGACTTCTTGAAGATGGATCTTGACGGAATATTCGAGGGAGAATATTCAGTGATCGGGAACTTCCCTTATAATATCTCCTCGCAGATATTCTTCAAGATTCTTGAGCATCGCGACCGTGTCCCGGAGGTGGTCTGTATGATCCAGAAGGAGGTCGCAGAGCGCATCGCCGAGAAGCCCGGCACCAAGACATACGGCATCCTGTCCGTCTTCCTTCAGGCGTGGTATGACATTGAATATCTTTTCACAGTGGGTTCTGGAGCGTTCAACCCTCCGCCTAAGGTCCAGTCCGCCGTGATCCGCCTGACCCGCAATTCCCGCACATCCCTCGGCTGTGACGAAAAGCTTTTCCGCACGGTAGTGAAGACCGCCTTCGGCCAGCGCCGCAAGACCCTTCGCAATTCCCTCAAGCCGCTGATCAGACCGGATCTCCTGTCCGACCCAGTCTTCGACCTGCGTCCCGAGCGTCTGAGCGTGGAGGATTTCGTGGCATTAACATTGAAACTTCAGCGTTAATTTTTCGCAAGATTCTTGGAAAACAAGAAAAATTTGTATCTTTGTAGTCCAAATAGCGACGAAAGGTTTGACAACCGTTCGGCCAGAACATCCGGAGAGGTGGGAGAGTGGCTGAATCCACAGGTTTGCTAAACCTGCATACGGGTAACCGTATCACGAGTTCGAATCTCGTTCTCTCCGCAAAAAAGGTCCTGCAGAAATTTCTGCGGGACCTTTTTGGGTCACTGAGCCTGTCGAAGTGACCAGCCTGTATACCGAATTGTGGACTTTATTATGTTTATTATCAAATGATCAGCTATCTGTCTTTGGTGGGTTTACGCTAAGGCTGATGTGTTATCTGCTTGATTAAAAGCATGTTGTATGCCACCGGCTGATACCTAAGAGGTGATGGAGAATGACACTCCTACGGGAACTGTCGCAAATCAACTGAAAGGTAATGAGGCTGACTCAAAAGCCACGAGGATCGGAGCGAAGCGACCGAAGGGGGTCGGGGAATTCTTTCCCCGTGCCCCTTTGGGGCTGTCCCGTAGGGACTGGGGGTTGAAGGTTTAGGCGGCCTATCAGTTTGTCTTCTGACAAACTGATAGGCCGCCGCTTTCCCCAAAGCGACGGCCTGTTGTATATAAAACGAACTTAACAAATAGACAACAAAAAGAACTTTTGTCTGTCCAAGGACAAAGGTATCAAGATTTATCGAATATCCAAAACTTTTTCGTAATTTTTTAAAACGATTTTTGCGTCAATTGTTCATGAAAGCACCGTTGTTTGCTTACAGATTGATGCAAAATGCCGCTTCGAGACACTTCTGAGGGGGATTTTGTGCAAGATGATCCGGCGATGTTCCGTCTCGACCGCACCATTGGTGGCGGCAAGATTTAAAAGGTTTTCACCCGTTCCTGTACTCACTTGGTGTCATTCCTGTGTGTGCCTTGAAGAACTTGTAGAACACGGACGGATTCGGGAAATGCAGTTTGAAAACGATCTCCTTAATGCTGTCGTCGGTGTACTTGAGCATATTCTTGGCCTCCAGAATCACGAACGAGTCGATCCAGTCCGGCGCCGACCGTCCGCTTACCTGCTTGATAAGCTTGGAAAGGTATTTGGGTGTCAGGCCAAGATGGCTCGCATAGAAGGCCATGTTCCTTTCTGAGGTGTGATGCTCGGTGACGAGCGCCATGAAATGCTCGAAAATCAGTTTTACTCTCGTGTTGACCGCCGCTCCAGGCAACTCGGGGGTTCTGGCCGCACTCTTCTCCATTAGTCCTCCGAGAACATAGAACAGCGAAGCTATCAAAGAACCGACCGCCTCCCTTTTGTTCGGCACATCCGAGGACAGGATTACCCCTATAAGATCCAAATATTTGGAACAGAATGCGATGTTCCTGTCGTCAAGCTGAATGCATGGTTCCGTCAGCAATTTCAGCCGATCGTCGAAAATTTTCTTAAAGTCGAAACTTATGCTGGAAAGATACTCCTTGGAGATCGCCACGACAATGAACTCGAATCCGTTGTCGCCTTCATTGCCCAGCCTGTTTATCTTTATGATGTTCCCCGGGGTGCCGATGAACAGCGTACCCTTGACCACTTTGTAAGACCGAAGGTTGATCTCCACGTTCAACTCTCCTGATTTGCAGAAAATAGCGATGTACGCATCGCTGCGGCAAGGATATTTCAGAAATTGAAGGTTGTCGCTATACTTCACGTCCATGATGAAGAAATCGTCTTCAAGCTGGATCTCGTTCTGGACAGGAACGAGTTTCCTGATCTGTTTAAGACCTATGTTCAATAACGAATCTGGCATTCCATAAAATGTTTTTAGCGTCTGGCGGCAAAATTAGGAAATATTCTTGTCATTGCAAAATTTCGCAATATTCTACCTTTTGACAATTATAGAGTCCAATCGTTCATTCTAATGGTATAATTTGGCAGTCAATTTGTAGTGAAGCCTATCGCTTGTAAGAAGAACAAAAATTTATGAATATGAACAAGTACTTTGTCAAAATCTCAACATTGGTCGCTATGGCTCTTGTGCCAGTTGCGATGAATGCCCAGCAGACGTTGACGCTGGAGCAGTGCCGCGAAATGGCAATCGAGAACAACAAGACCTTGAAACAGGCCGAGACCAAGATTGAAATGGCAGGCTATGACCGTAAGATAGCGTTCGCGAATTATCTTCCGAATATCTCGGCGACAGGCGCGTACATCTATAACGCCAATGACATCGCCCTTGTCAGCGACGCTACCTCGCAGAAGCTCCAGAATATGGGAACGCTCATACATTCCCAGACTCAAGGTTTCGCTCAGGAACTGATGACCGCTATAAAATCCAATCCGGCGGCCGCTCTTGAATATGCCAACAGCCCTATGTGGCAGACGGTTCTCGGAGCGCTTTCGCAGACGGATATGTCACAGACAATCAACGCCCTTGGCAAGGAGATCGATGACGCTTTCCATCCGGATATGCAAAACATTTTCGCAGGTGCCGTGACAGTTCAACAACCGGTGTTTGTGGGAGGCAAGATCATAGCTGCCAACAAGATTGCCAAATTGGCGGAAGAGCTGTCAAAGACCCAGTACGACCAGCAGTACCAGCAGGTTATAGTTGATGTTGATCAGGCATATTGGCAGATTGTTTCCATCGCGAACAAGAAGAAGCTTGCCGATGCCTACGCCGACCTTCTTCACAAGATGGAGCACGATGTGGATCTTTCAGTCAAGGAAGGCGTGGCCACGGAGTCTGACGCTCTCCAGATAAAGGTGAAAGCCAACGAGGCGGACATGCTCAAAACCAAGTCAGACAATGGCTTGACTCTTGCCAAGATGCTTCTCTGCAAGCAGATAGGTCTTGATCTCAGCACTGAGATCGTACTTGCTGACGAAACCCTCTCCGACATTCCTGTCCCTCAGATGGGTGCCGCCAAGGATCTCGAACAGATCTATGCTGACAGGCCGGAGACAAAGAGCCTTGAGCTGGCCTCTCAAATCTATGACGGAAAAGTCAGGGTGGCAAGAGCCGACATGATGCCGAAAATAGCTTTGATGGCTTCGTATTCGGTGACCAATCCTAATATTAAGAATGGATTCCAGAAGGACTGGGGTGGATTCTTCAATGCCGGCGTGATGGTGAATATTCCTATATTCCACGGCTTTGAGGCTTTGAGCAAGACCCGCAAGGCAAAGGCCGAGGCCACTCTCTACAGAACTCAGCTTGAGGATGCCAAGAACCTCATCAATCTGCAGGTGACCCAGTTGCGCAAGCAGGAAGGTGAGGCGTTCGAGAAGCTCACGATGGCTCAGAACAACCTGTCCAGCGCTGAGGAGAACCTCCGTACCGCGACTGTCGGCTTCGAGGAAGGCGTGATCGAGACCAACACCGCTCTCGCCGCCCAGACCGCTTGGCTGAAGGCTCATTCTGAATATATCGACGCTGGAATCGAGCTCCAGATGCTTGCCGCCAACCTGAACAAGGCGGAAGGCAACAACCATGCTCAGACAAAATAAGTTAAGGGATAATAATAAAAAACAAAGAATATTATGGAAAAGGAAAAGAAAAGCTACAATCTTGTGATTGGCATTGTGGCGCTGATCGTAATCATCCTTCTGATCGCCGTCATCGGCTATTTCGTCTCTAAACCAAAGCCTCTGATGATTCAGGGCGAGGCAGAGGCCAGTGAGTATCGTGTGTCCGGCAAGGTTCCGGGCAGGATCGAGGAACTTTACGTCAAGGAAGGCCAGATGGTCCACAAGGGAGACACCGTCGCCCTCATCGACTCTCCTGAGGTACGTGCCAAGCTGGCGCAGGCCAACGCCATCAAGGCGGTTGCCAGCTCACAGAGCAGAAAGGCTCAGAACGGAGCCCGCAAGGAGCAGATCGCCGGAGCCTATGAGCTTTATCAGCAGGCTCTTGTGCAGGAAGACGTGATGAAGAAGTCTTTCGACAGGATCCAGAAGCTCTATGACCAGAAAGTCATCGCGGCTCAGAAATACGACGAGGTGAAGGCCAAGTACGATGCCTCCGTCGCTCAGACTAAGGCTGCCAAGAGTCAGTATGACATGGCTGTCAACGGAGCGCGCGAGGAGGACAAGGCTGCGGCCAAGGCTCTCGTCGATCAGGCTAACGGCGCGTTGATGGAGGTGGAGTCTTATCTGAGCGAGCTGTACCTTACGGCTCCTGCTGACGGAATCATCTCGGCTCTTTTTCCTAAGGTCGGCGAGCTTGTCGGCCAGGGAGCGCCTGTCGCCAGCGTTACTGACCTGAATGATGTATGGTTCACGTTCAATGTGCGTGAGGACTACCTCCACGGCATGAAGCAGGGCGACAAGATTACGGTGATCATCCCGGCCCTTGACGGCAAGGAGGTTCCGGCCACCGTCAACTATGTGGCTGTCCGTGAGTCCTACGCCACGTGGAAGGCCACCAAGGAAACTGGTATGTACGATGCCAAGACCTTTGAGGTCAGGGCCGTTCCGGATGTGACGGTGGACGGTGTCCGTCCAGGTATGTCCGCAATCGTTAAGTAAGGACTATCATCATGACTAATTGGCAGAGAATAATTGCGGTGGCCCGCCGCGAGCTCAGGATCATCAGGCAGCGTCCGATCTATCTTCTGGGTTCGGTAGGCGTGATAGCCTTCTGCGCCATATTCTTCCTGACATTTCTGAAGGACGGTCTGCCGAGTGATGTTCCGATCGGTCTTGTGGACTACGACTACTCGTCAACCTCAAGGAATTTCTGCCAGCAGCTGGATGCCACCCAGTTGGGAAAGGTTGTCCACTACGATTCGTTCGCGGCTGCCAGAGAAGACATGAACAGAGGCAAGATCGCGGCTGTCTGTGTCGTTCCTGTGGGGATGAACGATGACATCCAGGCGAACCGTCAGCCGAAGATCACGTTCTACGTCAACGGCTTGTACTTCGTCAGCGGGGCGCTTGCGTGGAAGGATCTTCTTCAGATGGTCAATCTGACCAACGGAGCCGTGCAGAGGCAGGCCTTCAGGGCAAGAGGCTACAACGACAGCCAGATCATGGGCATGATCCGTCCTGTGGACGTGGATGTCCATCAGATCGGCAACGTCGGCACCAACTACAACTACTACCTCAGCAGCGTCCTGCTGCCAGGTGTGCTGGAGATGATCGTGATAATCGTCCTGATATATTCATTGGGAGCGGAGCTTAAGTATGGTACCTCCAGGCATCTGCTGCAGACCTCCGGCAACTCGATCGTGACCGCCCTCGCCGGCAAGCTTCTGGTGTGGACGCTGACATTCTCGGCGATCGGGCTGATACTGATCCTGCTGCTCTTCCATAGGCTGCATTTTCCGTTGGCGGGATCCATCTGGAACATGTTTTTGGGCATATTCCTTATGATCTTCGCCAGTGAGGCGATCGCCATATTCATCCTTGAGATGCTTCCTGTGCCGAGGTTGGCGTTGAGTATCGGCGCTCTTTACAGCGTGCTTGGATTCTCCCTTTCGGGCTTCACGCTTCCGATAGAGGCCATGCCGCCTTACATCCAGGGACTTGCGGCGGCGTTCCCGTTGCGTCATTATTATCTGTTCTATGTCCAGGAGGCCATATTCGGAGCCGGATTCGCCGGATGGTGGAAGCAGGTGATCTACTTGCTGATCTTCATTCTGTTGCCGCTCATAGGTCTTGTGCGACTCAAGAAGGCCTACATTCATCAGAACTTCCCTAAAGACTAAGTGACATGAAAAATACATACGCAAAAACATGGATCAAGGACTTCTGGGGCATATTCTGTCATGAGCTTCGACAGATTTTCTCAGACAGCGGCGTGCTGCTGATCTTCCTTGTCGCCGGACTTGTCTATCCGCTGCTTTACAATCTCGTTTACCTGAACGGTATCCTTTCTGAGACTCCCGTTGCCATTGTTGACAATTGCGACAGCCCGGACAGCCACCGCTTCATCAGGGAGATCGACGCCACCCGAGAGGTCGAGGTCGCGGCGAAATGTATGAATATGGCCGAGGCGGAAAAGATGATGCAGGAACGCAAGGTCAACGGTATCATCTATTTCCCTTCCGACTTCACGGAGAAACTGGCTCGAAACGAAACCTCCACATTCTCCGTCTATGCGGACATGAGCAGCTTCCTCTACTACAAGAACGCTCTCATGGCCACCAACTTCGTGATGCTTCATGAGATCGGTCAGATCCAGATGCAGAGGTTCTCGTCCCTCGGGATGACGGAACAGGCCGCGTCCCAGACTGTCAAGCCGCTCGGCTACGAGGACAATAATCCCTACAACAGGGCCTTCAACTACAGTTTCTTCCTGATCTCGGCCATCCTGATGATCATCATCCAGCAGACGCTTTTCTACGGAATGTCACTGCTGGTGGGAACCGCAAGGGAGAGGAACCGCAGTTTCGCATCGCTTCCTGACAGACTTGAAGGTCACGGTGTCGGGCGTGTGGTCATGGGACGTGGAGGCGCCTACTGGCTGCTGTACCTTGCTGTGGGTATGTACATCGCCTTCATCGTCCCGGCAATATTCGGGATCCCTCAAAGAGGTGAGTTCAAGGATGTCCTTGCGATGCTGGTCTTCTTCATCACTGACTGTGTGTTCTTCAGTATGGTCTGGAGCACGCTGATCACGAGGAGGGAGTCCGTGTTCATCCTCTTTCTGGCGATGTCGCCTGTGGCTTTGTTCCTGACCGGTTGCTCATGGCCGACATTCGCGTTCCCGGGCTTCTGGAAGGTGTTCTCCTACATATTCCCGTCCACTTTCGGCGCGCAGGGGTTCATCAACCTCAGCACTGCCGGTGGCGAGATGGGAGCGGCTGACGTGCAGATGAAGGCCATGATCATCCAGACGGTCATCTATTTCTTCCTTGCATGCGTGGCCGTCTATGCCGAGAACTGGGTACTGCGTCACAAGGAGCAGATCCGTCAGAGGAGTGAGCGGCTCGCCAAGCGTGTGGGCATCGACAGCGCCGAGGACGCTAAGATCATCGCCGGAGAATAGAACCATCCTGTTGACCTATAAAAGAAGAGGCTGACTCCAAAATGTCAGCCTCTTGCTTTTGGTGCTTAGGCTAAAGCGGACATATACTGCCGTAGGCGGCTTTGGCTCCCGAAGAGGGAGGGGACCCACGAAGTGGGGAGGACCGCCGGAGGCAGTATATGTCCGCTTTAACTATTCCCCTACGTGGAACGCCACGCGGAGTTCCTCGATCTCCTCGTCGGTGATCGGGTTCAGCTTGCCCAAAGGAGCGGCGAGGATCAGCGAGCGGGCGCTGAAATCTGCCACCTCAAGACGGTCGAACGTGTTGATGAGCTGGTCACCGGTCACGACGACGGAATCGTTTTCCAGCATCACGAACGGTCTCTGTTTGAACTCATCGGCGAGTTCTGTCAGATGCTCGTTGTACTGGCTCCCGAACGGGAATGTCGGGATGTCCTGAAGGAATATCCAGCTCTCCGGGATTGTTCGCACGTCGAATTTCACTCCGGTCGTGCAGAATCCCATCAGGGCAGGGGACTGGGTCAGGATGATTGAGTTGACCTTCGGGTTGCGGCGGTAGATCTCGTAATGAAGTGCCACAGAGCGGCTTGCGTTCTTCCCGGCCTCTACCATTCCGTCTTTGATCTGCACGATGTCTTCCGGCTCAAGATCCCAACGCTGCATGCTGGACGGAGTGATGAGGAAATCATTGCCTCTCCAGCGCACGGATGCCGTACCGTAGGAACTGCACATAAGCCCTTGTGAGCAGGCTCTGCGGACAATTTTGCAGATCTCCGCGCGGATCGCCCTCTCATCTGAAGGGTGCGTTACGTTCATAAAGTGTTGGAACGGAACGTTCACGGCTTTCTCGTGCTGGAGGATCTGATCCTCGCTGAGGTATTTAGGCTCTCCCAAAGTCTTGGCGTTCAGGATTGTGCGCGCGCAGAGCTCCAGGGTCTCAAACCTCTGGTAAGCATCAGCGATGTCCTCACCGGCAACCACGACACCGTGGTTCTCCATGATGACGGCCTTGTAGTCCGGGTTCTTCTTGAATTCTGCCACAATTTTCTTTCCCAGAAGCTCGCTTCCAGGGAGGGCATATTCAGCGAATCCGACAGGGCCGCAGGTCGCGCGCGCCTGAGGGATGATGCTCGTGTCCGGAACCTGGTGAACCATACTGAAGGTGACCAGTCCAGGAGGGTGGGCGTGGATCACTGAATGAATATGCGGGTTCATCTTGTAGATGGCCTTGTGGAAAGGGTACTCGGATGAAGGTCTGTGAGGTCCGATGATGGTTCCGTCAGCCTTCACGCACATGATGTCCGCCGGAGTCAGCGAACCTTTGTCAATCGCCGCCGGGGTGATCCACATATCTCCGTTCTCGTCCATGATGGACAGGTTTCCGCCGGAGGTGGTGGTCATCTCGCTGCGATAAATCCTGCCGATGATGATAGCGATCTGCTCGGCCGGATGCATCAGATTTACGTCAAGTTGTTTCATGATATTAATGAATTACATTGGAAGCCGCTTTACTTTGCCTGAAGTCAAGGTCGCTTCCCGGATTTACAATTATGCCAGCATGACCTGCCCTCCCGTCACAGGGATGGCCTGTCCGGTCTCTCCGGTCTGGTCGATGGCGTAGAGGATGGCCTTGCAGACATCCACAGGGTTGCAGCCCTTGCGCATAGGCACCTGGGCGAGATAGTAGTCCTTGACATCCTGCACGGTCTTCGCTCCCGGAACCTTGCCGGCGTTGAGGTACTGGATGAACAGTCCGTTCTCCGGGTTGCTCCACAGAGGACCATCGTAGTAGTTGCCAGGGCAGATGCTGTTGACTTTCACCCTGTAAGGGGCGAGCTCAAGCGCGAAGGACTGGGTCAGGCCTATTCCACCGAACTTGCCGCCGGCGTAGGCGAAGTTGGCCTTGCTGCCGCGCAGGCCGCTCTTGCTGTTGACCTGGATGATGTCGGCGAAATATTCAGGATCATATTTCGTCTCGATTTTCATTATGTGCGAGGCGACCTTGGCGCAGAAGAAATAGGCTTCGTAGTTGATCTTGGTGACGAACTCGAAGTTCTCGGGGGTCATCACGTCCAATCCGCCGGCGCGGACAACCCCGGCGTTGCTGACAAAAGCGTCAAGCGCGCCGAAGTTCAGAATTGTCTCCTTCATCAGGTTCCGGAGGCTCGCCATATCAGCGACATTTGTCTTTACGAATATGGCCTTGTTGGCTCCCGCTTTCTCATTGAAGCTGGCGGCGGTCTTCTCGCCGGTCGCCTCGTTGAGGTCGGCCACCACGATGTTGGCTCCCTGCGCCATCAGCTCACGGGCGATGCCTTCTCCGAATCCCTGGGCGGCTCCGGTCACGATGATCGTGCGGCCTTCCACACGGCCTTTGGATGCACTGGAGGCCACCTTGCGGCGGTAGTTCTCCACCTCCCAGTTGTCGATGAAGTCGATCCAAGCCTGCTCCATCGGATGCTCTCCGCCGAAGCTCTGCGCATAGAACGCTACCTTCATCGCGTCCGTGAACACATCGGTGATGATCTGTGCGTTCCTGGAGCTGTCTCCCACGGCAATGAGTCCGATTCCTTTGATGAGCAATACCTTAGGCGTGTAGCCTTTCCCGCTTACGAAAGCCTCGATTTCCTCCTCGGCCTGCTTTAAAATCTCTTCATCTGACTCGGCTTCAATGAATATGTACGAGCTCTTGCAGTACACGATGATGTCCGGGGTGAACGGCTTCGCGATCTTGTCGAAACCGGATTTTTCGGGACAATCGGTCACTGAGCCTGTCGAAGTGACTGAACAACCATCAATGAAGAAGTCCACAAGGGCGTTCTTCGTGACTTTCAAGGTCTTGAAGCCCCTTCCGGAGCGCGAGAGCATCTGCCTGATCGCCGGAACGACATCCGTAACAGTCTCCGAGACAGCCGTGTCACCCTCCGGAAGAGCGGCGACCTTGGCCTCAAGTTTTCCAAGGACTTCTGAATATATTCCCTCAATCTCAGCGGTGGTGTCCCCACCCACGAATATTCCGTGATTCTGAAGGAATATCACCTGGGGCTCCTTGCCTTTCTTAGCCTTGTAGGCCTTTATCCGGTCATAGACCTTCTTGAAAAGCGTGTAGCCCGGGTCGGTATATTCAATGTAAAGGGCATCTGGGAATATCTCCTTGCACGCGGCCTCGGCGTTCACCGAGCACATCAGGCCGTTGACAAGGGTAGGGTGGAGGTGAACCACGAAGGCGAATCCCATGCAGTTGTGCAGGGATGTCTCCACTGAAGGCCTTCTGTCCTTTGTTATACATGCCACGGAGAGGTCGTTCTTGACCTGTTCCTCACGTATCGCCGTGTCCTCATTGTAAGCCTTTTCGCCCATCTCGTTCAGAAGGGCTCTGTCAAGGACGGCAAACCCGTCCTCCGTTATAGTAGCGAGGGCGTGGCCGCTGGCCTTCACCCAAAGTCTGTTCTCATCCTTGTAGGAAGTGTTGCCACCTCCGGCGATCACGAACCTGGAGTCCTGTCCGAACTTCCGGGAAATCGCGATAAGGTCTTCAATCTGTTTCATATTCGTGTGTCAATTATGTGTTCTGTTCGCTGAGCTGACATATTCCTAAATGGCTAAAGTCTTGCGGATCAGCTCGTCTCCCGCTTCGATGGAGTTCAGTCCCGCCTGATGGGCGGCCACCGCGCAGGCTCCACGGTAGTTGGTCTCGCGCAGCTTCTCGCTGAGCCCTTCGGCGTTGTCGCGGGTGCGCAGACGGATCGGCTCCAGCGCCGGAGTGTTGTGCTCCGAGCCGAAAGTGACGATGAAGCCCTCGTCCTGAAGGTAACCGGAATATTCCTCAAGCACGGCCGTCGTGTTGCGGGTCGTGATGAATTCCACGGACTTGATACCGCGCTTTTTCAGCGTGTCGGCGGCTTTTTGCAGGTCGCCCTCGAAGTCGGTGAAGTTGCCCTTTGCGTCGTCCGCGAGGAACGGGTAGGTCGGGATTCCGCCGGCGGCCTTGATGATTTGGCAGACAGTCTCCATCGGCAGGAACGCCTTAGGATCCTCAGGCACGAACGCCGCGCCTCCGGCCTTGAGGAGCTTGCTTCTGATCTCGTTTTCCACAGCCGCCTCGTTGTCCGGTGCGGATTTCAGTGGCTGCCCGCCGAAGATCCTCTCGTAGAGGGCGAGCCTGTCCTGGATTTTGTCGGCTTTGGCGTCAACCGCCATCCTGAGAGCCTTCGCAAGGTGACGCTCACGCACCGATCCTCTGGTCAGTTCCTTGACAATATATTTGAAATCAACGTTGAATCCGGCCTTGACCTCATCCAGATGGGCGTTCAGTTTGGCGCACATCCTTTCAACCTGGGCGTTGGACTCAGCCCGTACATCGGCGAGCATCTGAGCCTCTTTGCCGCTGAGTATCACCGGATAGGCCAGTCCCTTTCCGCTCAGGTAGGTGCGTCCCGGGTTGTTCGGGTCGTTCACTCTTAATCCGGCGGCCTGGTCCTCGCTGTTCAGAGAGATGAACTCGATGTTGAACATCGGGTAGAGATGCCTTGCGGCGCATTCGTCATTCCACTCCCTGTAGCCGTCGAGGCTGTAGAAGTCATTGATTCCCACAACTTCGACACCTTCGGCGGCGGCCATATCAAGGGCTTGTCTCACGTCTTTGAAGGCGCTGAAGGAGTACGGTGTGTGCAGATGGGCGTTAACGTCGATTATCGTTTTCATATTCATGAATATTCTTTGCTCAAAGTTAGTAATAATCTTATAAAGGTCATTCTGCAATGCGGATTTTTGAAGCCGTTCGGTCAAATTTGAAATTAATTTGCTAAATTTGTGGAATATGCCACGAAATTATTTTTGGTAACATAAAACATCTTACAAATGGAAAAGAAACAACAAGGTAACATTTTCGCTATTGTGATTATGTTCTTCCTGTTCGCGATGATCTCATTCGTGACGGGATTCCAGAATCCGTTCGGAGTCATCGTGAAGCAGCAGTTCGCCGCTTCGAACTTTATGTCCCAGCTGGGCAACGCCGCCAACTTCATCGCTTATGCGTTTATGGGCCTGCCTGCCGGTATGATCCTGTCCAAGAAGGGCTACAAGTTCACCGCCCTCGCGGCCGTGACCGTAGGATTTGTCGGAGTCGGCATCACATTCCTTTCAGGAATCGCCGGAAGCTTCGCCGTCTATATTCTCGGCGCGTTCATCTCCGGTTTCTCGATGTGTATGCTCAACACGGTTGTGAACCCTATGCTCAACACCCTCGGCGGCGGCGGCAACAAGGGTAACCAGCTCATCCAGTGGGGCGGTTCCTGCAACTCCTTGAGCGCCACGATCGTGCCTGTGCTCGTGGGCTATCTCATCGGTGACGTTACGAAGGACACCCAGATCGCCGACGCCAATCCGGCGCTCTTCATCGCGATGGGCATTTTCGCTCTGGCGTTCATCATCATCGCGGCCTCGCATATTCCTGAACCCGAGCTTGAGGCGGCTGCTGCTTCCGGAAAGACGCAGCAGCTCACCATCGGCGAGAGCGTCAAGGGAGCCCTCTCCTTCAAGCATTTCGTGCTTGGTATCATCGCCATATTCGTCTATGTGGGTGTCGAGGTAGGTATTCCTAACTTCGTGAACCTATACATGACATCCGCCGAGATCGGCATCAGCGCCGCTGTGGCTGGAACAATTGTCGGGATGTACTGGTTCCTCATGCTTTGCGGTCGTCTCGTGGGAGCTTCCGTCGGAGGAAAGGTCTCCAGCCGCGCCATGGTCAGCTTCGTGGGCATTGTCGCCATCATATTCCTTCTTCTTGGAATGTTCCTTGGTGACACGACAACAGTCAAGTTCCCGGCCATCACCTCCCAGCTGTCATTCTCCCTCGCCGAGATTCCGATCGGAGTGATGTTCTTCATCCTCTGCGGACTCTGCACATCCGTGATGTGGGGCGCCATCTTCAACCTTGCCGTCGAGGGTCTCGGCAAGTACACATCTATCGCTTCCGGCCTGTTCATGGTGATGGTTTGCGGTGGTGGTATCCTTCCTCTCATCCAGGGTGCTGTCGCTGACGCCACCAACTATCTGATGAGCTACATCGTTATCATCATCGGTGTCGCCTACATCCTCTGGTACGCCCTGTTCGGATCCAAAGTAAAGAAAACCGCTTAATTTGAAATCCCGTCCCGGTGGGGTTCTCCACCGGGACTTATCATAGCCAAATATTATGGAACAGAATCTAGTAATAGGAATAGATGTCGGTGGGCAGACCACCAAATGCGGGGTTGTTGACGCGCGCGGAACCGTGCTCGCCCAGACAGTCATCCGTTCAGACTCCTACACTACTGTCGAGCCTTACATCGAGGAACTTGCCGCGGCGCTGAAGAAGATCATCACCGATGCCGGTGCCGAAGGGCAGATCCGTGGAATCGGTGTGGGCGCTCCTAACGCCAACTACTACACCGGTGAAGTCGAGAATGCCGTTAACCTTTCTTGGGGAAGAGCTGGTTCGATTCCTTTCGCCAAGATGCTTACCGAAGCGATGGGCGGCATCCCTGTGACCCTAACCAACGACGCCAACGCCGCCGCGATGGGTGAGATGACCTACGGTGCCGCGAGGGGAATGAAGAATTTCATTATGATCACCCTCGGAACCGGTGTCGGCAGCGGAATCGTCATCAACGGTGAGATGGTCTATGGCCACGACGGATTCGCCGGCGAGCTTGGCCATACCACGATCGTGCGCCACAACGGCCGTCGCTGCAACTGCGGAAAGAGTGGTTGCCTTGAGACCTACTGCTCCGCGATCGGGGTGGCTAAAACCGCCCGCGAGTGGCTGGACATGAGCAGTGAGCCGTCATCCCTCAGGAGCCTTGACAACATCACTTCAAAGGATGTCTACGAGGCCGCGAAGGAAGGCGATGCCCTTGCCATCAAGATCTTTGAATATACCGGCACCCTCCTCGGAGAGGCTTTCGCCGATTTCATCGCGTTCTCCGCTCCGGAGGCCATCATTCTCTTCGGAGGTCTCGCCAGAAGCAAGGAGTTCCTCACCGAGCCGATCCTCCGTTCGATGAACGACAACGTTCTCCCTCTCTGGAAGAACAAGGTCCAGCTCGTATATTCCCAGCTCAAGGAGTCCGACGCCGCCATCCTCGGCGCCTCCGCCCTCGCCTGGGAACGATAGGCTCTCCGATGCGGCATCCGGCCTGGCCTTGAAGCCTTGCTTGGTGCCGTTGAAAGAGCGAGCCTCCCTTCAACCGTGGAGCGCAAACTCTTGTAAATGAATATACTGACGCACCCTCCTTGTGCCTGACATAGGGCTGAGGAGGGTGCGTCATTTTGTTGATCTTCAGTTGCTTGGTCTCCACGGAAATACCGTGCGGCCTTTCGGCGGAAGAATGCGGTATTCTACACTTTTCTGTCAAGAATCTCCTTGTGGAACGGGCCGACACACTTGCTAAATTCGCAACATGAGTTGCGCGAAGATTCTTTTGCTCTTATTAATGGCTTGCGAGAACTGGCTCAAGTGCCACTCTGCAAACTTATTTGCTCTTTTATAAATTACTCTTGTTTTTCCGTGTAATGTATTATAAATTTGTGATATAGTATTGTATATGATCCTATGACCTAGTGGCCGGACAGTACTGTGGGCGTGACTAGCGATTGACTCAACATAGGAGACTGACCTCTGAAATCGTAGAAGCAGTATTGCCTATGATTATTCTTAACGATTGGGAATCAATTCTTTTTTTTGTAAAACTTTGGACAAAGACTTTTTATGAACAAACAACTTCTTTTTTGTGTTTTGTCTCTTCTCGCCGTTCTCTCTGTCAGTTGTAATAAATCTGATGGAGAATCTACTATCTATGGCAAAAGCTGGGAAGAAAAATGGATTGTTGCATCAAAGACAATCACCGCTACAGGAGCCAATGGGCCTGAGACATGCTATTGGATAAAGGTTGACAACAACCCTGTCTGGCAAATTAGTCATAGCCAGATAGATGGCTTCAACTATGAAAGTGGCTACGAGTACGAACTGCTTGTTAATGCGCAAGAAATACTTGATCCTCCTCAGGATGCGTCTTCCTGTGAATATACGCTTCTCTCTGTTGTGTCAAAAATATTAAAAGACTCTGATGTCCCGCTTTTGACAAATACTCCATTAGAATGTATGTCGAATGCCGAATCTTTTCAAAATGGTTCAAGACATTTTTCTGATTCTGTTGCCATTATTGAAGGAGATATTCTCCTTTCAAAAGAGCAGACTGAAACTATTATGACAAGATCTGGAGCACACCTAAGCGTTATGGACGGTTAACGGCAGCATTGGCAAGAATCTCTTTTAGGAACGGGCCGGTGACGGAGGCGGGGTTCCGGGCGAGTTGCTCGGGAGTGCCTTGGGCGACGATGAGGCCGCCGCGGCGACCACCGTCGGGACCGAGGTCGAAGAGGTAGTCCACACTCTTGAGAACATCCAGATTGTGCTCGATGATGATCACCGTGTTGCCTTGATCGACAAGTTGTTGCAGAACGTTGAGCAATACCTTGATGTCTTCGAAGTGAAGGCCGGTCGTCGGCTCGTCAAGGATGTACAACGTGTTGCCGGTCGCCTTTCTGAACAGCTCCGCCGCCAGTTTCATTCGCTGACTCTCGCCGCCGGAAAGTGTCACGGCTGACTGGCCGAGATGAACGTAACCGAGACCTACATCGACCAACGCTTTCAGTTTCTGGGCGATGGCCGGAATCGGCTTGAAGAACTCATAGGCCTCGCTGATAGGCATCTCAAGCACATCGTTGATGCTCTTGCCCTTGTAATGCACGGCCAGCGTGTCCTCCTTGTACCTCTTGCCCCTGCACTCATCGCAGACCACATTCACGGACGGCAGGAAGTTCATCTCGATGACCTTGATTCCGGCCCCCTTGCAGGCCTCGCAGCGTCCACCAGCCACGTTGAACGAAAACCGGCCGGCCTTGAACCCGCGTACCTTTGCGTCCGGAGTGTCGGCGAACAGGTTGCGGATGTCGTTGAACACACCCGTGAACGTGGCCGGGTTTGATCTCGGCGAACGTCCGATCGGGCTCTGGTCGATCTCTATCAGCTTGTCGATGTTCTCGACACCCTCCAGTGAATCGTAAGCCAAAGGATGCAGCTTAGCCCTGTAGAACTTGTTCTTGAGAATCGGCATCAGAGTCTCGTTGATGAGCGTGGACTTGCCACTCCCGCTCACTCCGCTGATCCCGATGAAGCATCCCAGCGGAAAATCTACACTGACATTCTTCAGGTTGTTGCCCCTCGCTCCCTTGATGCTCAGGAACTTGCCGCTTCCTGCCCGGCGCTCGGACGGAATCTCGATCGAATCTTTCCCTTGAAGGTAATCCAGCGTCTTTGACTTCCCGAATATGCAGTGTCCGGCGGTCTCCTTGTCCAATGAGGAAGGAATCTTTCCGTTGTCCGAGGAATATTCCATCAGAGCTTTCAGAGGTGCGTTCAGGCATATTTTCCCGCCTTTGTCGCCGGCCCCTGGACCCACATCCACAAGCCAGTCGGCACTCATCATCGTCTCGTAGTCGTGCTCCACGACCATCACGGAGTTGCCCTCGTCCCGAAGTTCCTTCAACGAGTTGATCAGCTTGCGGTTGTCCCTCTGGTGCAGTCCGATTGACGGCTCGTCCAGGATGTACAGCACGTTGACGAGTTTTGAACCGATTTGCGTGGCGAGCCTGATCCTCTGGCCCTCTCCGCCGGAAAGCGAGGCCGTCGGGCGGTCAAGTGACAGATAGTCAAGACCTACGTCCAGCATAAACTGAACCCTTTCGTTGAGTTCCTTGAGAATGTCCCGCGCTATATTGTTCTCTCTTGTGTTTAGTTTCCCTGGCAACGACGCGAACCATTCCTTCAGTTCGGTCATCTCCATCGCCGCCACCTCTGAGATAGTCTTGCCGTCAATCTTGAAGCAGCGGGCGTTCTCGTTCAGCCTGGTGCCGTGGCAGACAGGACACACGATCTTCTCGTCGATGTCGTCCACGATTCCGTCAAACGTAACCATTTCGGACAGACTACCTTCGCCTACACGGAACAATTCATCACTTCCGAATATGATGTGCGAGATGGCCTCGTCCGGAATCGAGTCGATAGGATCGTACAGAGAGAAGTTGTATTTCCGGGCGATGGAGCGGATCACATCATATTTCTTGGTCTCACGCATTTTACCCAGCGGGACTATTCCCCCGTCTGCGATTGACACTGATCTGTCAGGGATGATGGAATTCATATCCACATTCACTATCATTCCAAGTCCTTTGCAGTGAGGACAGTAACCTTCCGGGGAGTTGAATGAGAAAGAGTGTGGCGCTGGTTCCTGCAAGGATATTCCCGAATCAGGATCGACAAGGTGCTTGGAGAAATGCCTCAGTTTGTCAGAGCCGAACTCTAGCAGGGCGACCGAGCCTTTGCCAAGATTCAGAGCCGACATCACGGAGTCCCGGACCCGTTTCTCATCGCCCTCAGACGGCTTGAGCTTGTCCACGACCAGTTCTATGAAGTGGCTTTTGTAGCGGTCCAGAGCATCAACCTCGTTCAGCGGGAGTATATTCCCGTCCACTCTGACATCGGTGTAGCCTCGTTTGCGGAGCTGGTCGAACAGCTCGCGGTAATGTCCCTTGCGCCCCACGACCAGCGGAGCGAGCAGGTAGCACTTCTTGCCCTTATATTCATCCATTATGAGGTCCACGATCTGCGCGTCCGTGTAGCGGGCCATCTCCTTCCCCGTGACCGGTGAATATGCCCTCGAAGCCCTCGCGTACAGAAGCCGGAGGAAGTCGAATATTTCGGTGATGGTTCCGACGGTGGAGCGTGGGTTGTTGCCCGTGGTCTTCTGCTCGATGGCGATGATCGGACTCAGTCCCGTTATGCTCTCGACCTCAGGCTTTTCCAGTACACCCATAAAGTGCTTGGCGTAAGGCGAAAGAGTGTCCAGGTACCGTCTCTGCCCCTCGGCGTAGATCGTGTCGAACGCCAGCGAGGACTTCCCGCTGCCGCTTAGCCCCGTCACCACCACAAGTTCTCCTCTTGGAATGTCAACGTTCACACCCTTAAGGTTATGCGCCTCCGCTCCCCGTATCTCGATATATTCTTTCTTGCTCATCATTTCCGCTTTATTCCGCAAATTTAACGAATATTCAGTAAATTTGTAGTCAAGAGTAAAACAGACGAATCAATGAGTCAGGATCATCAACTGAACATCAAGACATTTAATTTCAATTCGTTCCGGGAGAATTGCTATGTGCTTTGGGACGGAAGGGGGAATTGCGTTTTTGTGGATCCGGGGTGCTATTGGCCGGAAGAGTTCGCTAAGCTTAAGGAGCTGGTGAAGACGGAACGGCTGACACCGAAGGCCATCTGGCTGACGCACGGGCATTTCGACCACGTGCACGGGGTGCTGAGGATCGTCCAGGAATATTCAGTGCCGGTGCTGATGTCGCCGGAGGACAAGATGATTCTGGACAACAATCCGGCGGCCGTGAGGGAGTTCGGGCTGGTAGCGCATGATTCCTCTGAGATCAAGACGGTGGACATCCGTGACGGGGAGGTTCTGGACACGCTTGAGGGGTCACCTTTCAGGGTGATAACCACTCCAGGACACACTCCAGGTGGGGTTTGCTACTACGACGAGACGGACAAGGTCCTGCTGACAGGCGACACTCTTTTCGCCGGGGCGATCGGGCGTTCGGACCTTATAGGAGGGGATTATGACCATCTGATAATCAGTATAATGGATAAGTTGATGGGACTGCCGGGTGATGTGGATGTGCTTCCGGGGCACGGACGCAAGACCACGATTGCAGACGAAAGGACCCACAACCCGTTCCTCCAACCGTTCAACGAGCCGGAGGAGGATCTTGACTGGGACGGGGAAGGAATAGAGATAGAAGGAGAAAAATAATGCACATAGGAATAGCAGGCAACATAGGCAGCGGCAAGACCACCCTGACGAGGATGCTCTCCGCGCATTACGGATGGACACCGAAGTACGAGTCGGTGACATACAATCCATATCTGGAGGACTACTACAAGGACATCCCCCGCTGGTCGTACAATCTGGAGACATATTTCCTCGCCCAGAGGTTCAAGGACGTGCTGGAGATAGCCAAGAGCAAGGACGTGATCATCCAGGACAGGACGCTCTTCGAGGGCGTGCACATCTTCGTAGCCAACAACTATGCGATGGGCAACCTCACCAAGCGCGACTACGAGACCTACATGGACCTCTACAACGTGATGGCGGCGACGGTGCGCAAGCCGGATCTGCTGATCTACCTCAAATCATCGGTGCCTCACCTCGTGGCGCAGATCCAGAAGCGCGGCCGCGACTACGAGCAGACGATGAGCCTTGAATATCTCAGCGGCCTGAACGACCGTTACGACAAGTGGATCAATGAATATGACGGCAAGGTCCTGACAATTGAGGCTGACGATCTCGACTTCGAGAACCGCCCCGAGGACTTCGCCTCCATCACCGACCGCATCGATGCCGAACTCTACGGCCTCTTCCCTCTGGAGAAGTAGTCAGACACATTGCCCCTTCTCCCTGGCCACAAAACCCTATCCCCGGTCACTGAGCTTGTCGAAGTGACCGAACATCGCACCTCATTCTCCGAAAGCCGAGAGAATTGATGTCGGGGTGATAGCTGAACCATCGGATGTGAATGCACCCATATCGTAGGCACCCCAGTTGCGCCCCTGTTTCTCATAAATGGCAGGTCTCCATTTTCCGTCAACCTGCGGCTCCCAGTAGAACACACCGGCGCAGACGGACAGGGACTTGACCGAGTTCATAAAATCGGTCAGGCATTGGGTGGATGTGGCGATCTCTGACGCGGAGGCCTTGACACCAACCTCACAGACCATCACCTTGCAGCCATACTTCGAGGCTAAAGTCTTAATATTCAATATGGCGGCAGAGTTCATCGCCTTCCAGGTCATTTGGGAGTTGGTCATCGGATAATGCGACAGTCCGATCATATCGAACTTTCCACCGTTGGCCTTGAGCTTGTCGAAGAACCAGGTGTTGTCCTGATATGCATTGTCGATGTGGACAATCACCTGAGCGTCAGGGAACACGGATTTGACAGCGCCATAGCCTGCCGTGGTGAGGGCGGCATAGTTTGACCAACCTCCCGGAATATCCCCTTTGTCGTTATAGAGACGTCCGGTCTCCCAAAGCATTCCCGGTCGGGTCTCGTTGCCGACCTGCACCCAATGCGGAGTGACTCCTGCGGACTTCAAGGCGGTCAGAACATCCTTGGTGTGCTCGGCGACCTTGGCGGAAAGGCCTTTCAGATCCAGGCCAGCCCACTCGGCGGGAGTATTCTGACGGCTCGGATCAGCGAAGAAGTCACTGTAATGAAAATCTATCATCACCGACATCCCCGCCTCGGCGGCCCGTTTCGCCATCCTCACAACATCATCCTTGCCGCTCCATCCGTTCGGATCCTCAGGCTTCACCCAGACACGAAGGCGTATGGCGTTGATCCCGGCGGCCTTAAGCACCGGATAAAGCCCGGCATTGCCCTTGGAGTCCTTGAAAGCCGTTCCGCTTATCCGGGAAGGATTGTGGGTCATATCATACTCCATCTCCGAAGCCCAGCTGACATCCGCACCCCGTGCGAACGCCACTTCGTCCACAGAAGGCGCATCCGGTTCGTCTTTCTGATTGCCTCCGGATCCACCGCAGCCGACAAACAGGGAGGAAACCGCAAATGCCAATGCGGACAATGTAGCAAGACGTGAATATAATGTACTCATGCAGCGTAACGTCTTTCAAAAGATCCGGTGACCGGGACGGCCACTAAAGGCTTTCGATGTTCTTCTCGTTGAGTAGATTCTTGCCCTCGGCAGTGTAGGCGTACTCGATGCGGTCAGCATAATGCTTCTCGACCTTGCCACGGACAATCTTCATCGTGCTGTTAACCAATCCATTCTGCTCGGTGAAAGGCTCTGGAAGCACAGCCACGGCGGCCGGCAGCCACCTCTCCGGGAACATACCCTCGTGTGAGCCGCCCTTCTTGTAGGAATCAATCTCTTCCTGGATCTTCTTCAGCATCGCCTCCTTGCCCTCACGTGTGGCTGGATCCAGACCCTTCGAGGAGACATATTCCTTGAGGGCATCCTTCGCCGGAACGATCAGGACGATCGTGTAAGGATCCTGGTTGTTGTGCAGGATGACCTGCTCGATGTACTTCGAGCCGTCGGTGAGCGAGTCCTCGAAGCCTTCCGGACTGTATTTCTCTCCGTCGGATGAGATCAGCAGAGACTTGAAGCGGCCAACTACGTAAAGATATTCAGAATCATACATGTAGCCCATGTCACCGGTGTGCAGCCACCCGTCGCGCAGAGCCTCCGCCGTCCCTTGAGGGTTCTTCCAGTAGCCAGCCATCACATTCTCGCCGCGGACCACAATCTCGCCCTTCGTGCGGAGCGGAACCTCCTTGCCGTTGTCGTCGCAGATCTTGATGTCAAGCGGCTTCACGACACGGCCCGAAGAGCCGAACATCGCATGGCCGGTCGAGTTGGCGGAGATGATAGGGGTCGCCTCGGACACGCCGTAGCCTTGGAACATAGGAATGCCGATGGCGCAGAAGTACCTCTGAAGCTCGATGTCCAGAAGCGCGCCGCCTCCCACAAAGAACTCCATCCTGCCGCCGAATCCCTCACGGACCTTCTTGAATATGATCTTGTCGAACAAGGCCATCAACGGCTTCTTCCAAAGCTGAAGGATGCCGCCACGGTTGTAATATTCCTTGTTGTAGGAGATTGCGAGGTTGAGGGCGTAGTTGTAGAGTTTCTCGACCTTCGGCCCCTGCTTGTGGATGGTGGTCTCAACGTTTTTCTTGAAGTTGCGGGCAAGCGCCGGCACTGACAGAATCACGTGCGGACGGACCTCCTTGATAGCTATAGGAATATTCCTGAGCGTGGCGAGCGGGTTGGCTCCGACAGGCACGGTGGCGATGCTGCTGCAATAGGACATCATCGTGTAGAATCCGGCCACGTGCGCGAAGCAGTGGTCAAGAGGCAGGATGATGAGCATCGTGGAATCAGGCTTGACTCCGATCACGGAATGAGCCTGCTCAACGTTGGCAGTGTAGTTGCGATGCGTAAGAAGAACGCCCTTAGGGTCGGCTGTTGTTCCGGAAGTATAGCTGATCGTGGCGTAATCGTCAGGCTCCACAGACTTGTAACGCTCCTCGAACTCGGCCTTGTGACCGAACAGGTAGCTGTCGCCGAGAGCCTGAACCCATTCCATCGAGACCTCCTTGGCGTTGGCCGCCGGAATGTTATCCAGCACGATGACCTTCTCCACGCAGTCCAGCTGTGAGATTATCCTGCGGATCTTCGGGAGTTGCTGTCCGGAAACGATCACGAACCTGGACTCGGAATGCTGGATCCTGAAAGTCAGGTCGTTGCTTTCCTCGAGCTTGATGGAGAGCGGGACGCTCACGCCGCCGGCGTAGAGGATTCCCAACTCGGAAAGGATCCACATGTTCCTTCCCTCTGAAAGGAGAGAGACCCTCTCGCCCTTGTTGAGTCCCATGGCCATCAGGCCGGCCGCGATGCGGTAGCCTTCCTTGCGGGTCTGCTCGAATGATGTCTCGGTCCACTTTTCATCCACTTTCTCGCGGAGGAACACGTGCGTAGAGTATTCGTGGGTATATTTCTCCACGAACTCGATGATTGTCGGTCTTGTAGCTGACATACTATGTAATCGTTAAAATTATCTTTGCCAAAACAGCGGCGGGTTATTCCTTGCCGTTAAGTAATCATTAAAAAATAGCTTGAACAATTTGTATATCTTTATGGTCTATATTTCTTTTCTCATCAGTCATGTGCCACCGGCACACTCCTTCTTCCAAAAGAAATCTATCCTCATAAATCTGACACAAAATTTAGTTCAACTTATTTTTTTAACGCTTACTAAGTCATTATTCATCAATCTGTCTGACCTCCGGGAAGAGGCCGAAGAGTTCGGCGTCTATCTTGTCGGTGACGGTCTGGAAGTCCTCCGGACGGTTCTCAAACTTGATGTTGTCCACATCGATGACCAGAAGATGCCCGTCATATTTGGAGATCCAGTCGTCGTAGCGCTTGTTGAGGCCCGTAAGATAGTCGATGCGGATGCTGCTTTCATATTCCCTGCCTCTCTTCTGAATCTGCGCCACCAGATTAGGAATGGTGGATTTCAGGTAGATCAGAAGGTCCGGCTTGCTGACCAGCGACATCATAAGGTCGAAGAGATCCGAGTAGTTTTCGAAATCGCGGGTGCTCATCAATCCCATATCGTGAAGGTTCGGGGCGAATATGCGCGCGTCCTCGTAGATTGTCCTGTCCTGGATGATGACATCGCTGCATCTTGAGATGTCCACGACATCCTTGAACCTTTTGTTCAGGAAATAGATCTGGAGGTTGAATGACCAGCGCTCCATATCAGCGTAGAAATCAGAAAGATAGGGGTTGAAGTCAACCGATTCGAACTTCGGAGTCCAGCCGTAATGGGCCGCCAGCATCTTTGTCAGGGTGGTCTTGCCACTGCCTATGTTGCCTGCTATCGCGATGTGCATATCCTTTGTGTGTTTTGTTCAGTCTTCTTGCTACCTCTTGTTGCAAAGATCATCAAATCTTTTCGATATGATTCCATACCTGCCGAAGAGACGCAGTGCAAAATTAATAAATATTCCTCGTAAACTCTGCCTTATCCAACAAGAATATGCCGGCATCGTCTCTGTCCCTCACAACGAGAACAACTCGTTGACCGTCTTCCCGAAAAATGCTGAGAGCCTCAGGGCAAGTTCCGTGGAAGGAACGAACTTGTTCGGATCGCCGAGGTGAGCAGCAGGGAAAAAGCTTGTCCATAACCTTCAAACAAGCAATCCAGCACAGCTTCTAAGACGCAATATGTTACTCCTGCCGCTGACTTTGTGAAGATTAACGTCTTGTTTGGTAATAGCTTAAGCGGTGACCTTTAGTGGACTCGCACTAAAGATAAGAATCTATTTGCTTTGTTCAGAATGTTTTACGCATCACTTGCTGATAGCCAACTGGTGACATGTATAACCTTGATTTTCAGAACTTTAGGGCATGGCCTTCTGCTTGTAAGCACCGAAGGTTATCTGCTTATCTTCTGTGTTTCAGTGTTTTATCCTCCACCGCCTCAATCCGCAGGAATTTCCGCGCGTGCTCAATGCTGACTCCACAGCGGCTGATGAGCTCGTTGAGGTAGGCGATGCGCTCCTCTGCTTGGAGTCTCAGCACATCCTCGATGCCTGAAAACCGTCCGTCTGCCGCCAGATGGTGTGTCATCTTCTTGTAGTCGGCACCAGAATAAGGATCGTGTGGCTCCCTGATGTCATATTCACTGCCTGTGTTGCTGCTGAAAGCGGTCAGCATATTCCTATAACTTCCATAGTAACTGATCACACGTTTGAAATCAATGACTGAATATTCCCTTACAATGAAATCAATAAGCTGTTTCTTCTCGCTTACATTCAGCGAAAGGAACAAGTCATCAAGCACTTCGTACGAAAGCGGTCTGCCGTGTGCATGTAGCATCTTTACTCTCGAAAGTGCTTTTCTCATACTTACAGATGCTTCACGAGGGATGAGCTTGTCTGAATATGGATGGTCAGATTCCGCATAGACCAGGAAATTCCAACGCCAGTCTTCCGCCCGCTTGCAGATACGGTCCTCAACCGGGTTGTTGTAGAGGTAGGCGAGTGAGGTTCTGGCCTGCTTGCCGCCTCGTTTGTTGGACAGCCCGTAAGTGGAAAGCAAACTCCCCTTTAATCCATGTCTGATGTTGTAAGTCTTTGAGAATTTTGAGCATAGTTCCTGCATGAACCTCGCGATAGTTTTGTGATCCTCAGCCTCGACCAGTACATGAATATGATTGTACATCAAGCAAAGCCCCAGCACACGGATCCTATGCTTGGCCGCAGTCAAAGAGAATATCGTAAAGAAAACCAGCGAGTCCTTCACGCTGTAGAACACCACGAACCCGGACCGTGCTCTCTGGAAGATATGCCCGACCGCACCCTTCTGATAAATCATTCGCCTCAAACGAGCCATAATTCAATAATTTAAGTTGGTCAATATGTTTGTGACAAGATAGGCATTTATCCGTAGAACTCCAAAAGAATTCGGACTAGGCATTTTAGGCTTGCACTTAACACATAGATGAATCTTTATTATGTCGAAAGGCCTAAGTAAAATGTAAAAAAATAACATGCATCACTTTAAATTTGCAATATATTGATGCTCAGGGTGATTCTATGTGTTCAAATTTATCGGTTGATGCAACTTATTTTTTCGACATTAGTACTGATGCGTTAATAATTATCAAATAAAGTAAGTTCTGAAAAATCCTTATTTCAAATGAGTAGTTGAGGGGCTGTCATAAACCTTCAGTACAAACTAATTTCAAATCGAGGTTATAGTAGAATATTGTTAAACTTTGCAATGTTGATAACTCAAGTTTCGCATTTGCGAAACACCACTCTTCTTCACTGCTTGCAGTGAAAGCAAGTCCCTCCCCCGAGGGGAGGGATTTAGGGAGGGGGGAACGTGAATTGGTGAGGGTGGGCAATCACCTTCGAACGTGAGATAATGTACTTTACAGCAGGTAATTGCCTACTTGCGAAAGATGAATTGATAAGTTACGAACATAGATGCGAAAGTTAGCGCATCACTAATATTTCGACATTACTAAAGTACATAAGTCCGGAAGAATTTCATCAGATGTATCAGGGGCTGTGTTTGAGACTGTATCTTGGCAGGAGTATCAGTTGTATCTTTCAGACGAGGTACCCCCGTTCCTCACTCTTTCGTCTCTGCATGGGATGTAATGCCCTGACTATCATTGATAAAGTTACTTGTCTTCGGTATGTTTGAACCAAAGGCATGTCGTTGGTTATCTGACATTCAATGCTTTAATCCGCACTGGTTGATTGTCAAGGAGTGACGTGTAATACTTTGGAAACAAATACCTTAAGACGAAGTGTTAAATTGCATCTGACCAATGCTTTACGTGGCACTGATTGATAATCAATCGGTGGCGATTAATATGCTGAAAATGAATCTAATAACGTTTAGTCTTTGGCTGGAATCAACCAAAGGGAATCGGCTTTTTTTCTGAATATGAGTGCGTTATCAATAACGGACTCTTCTACCAGATGAGGCGGTTCACTCATCAGGCACCTGCGAAAAACGATTATCCTTCCGCCGGAAAGGACGGAAGGATAACGCATAGTTTGATATTCATAATTAGTTGACCTTCATGTGAGCCGAGGCCTGTTCCATGCTGTTTGACTTTGGTGGCCGATTGCTGGTAGTGTCTATGATTCCGACGTCTGTCACTTCGACAGGCTCATTGACCGGAAAGTAAATTTGGTCAGTGGCCGTGACTTCCCTTGGCCTTGCGGCGGTCACGTTGACGGGTTCAGTGACCGGTTGCAAAGCAAGCTCAGTGACCGTTCGGCTCTCCGAAGGTCGTGATGCTTCTATCCGAGAGTGTGGATGGCGAGGCCGGAACGGAGTTTCGGCTCGAACCACGTGGTCTTCGGAGGCATGATGTTGCCGGTGTCGGCGATGTCGATGAGCTGCTGCATCGAGACAGGGTAAAGCGCGAAGGCGACCTTCATCTCACCGTTGTCAACCCTGCGGCTCAGCTCGCCAAGGCCTCTGATTCCACCTACGAAATCAATTCTCTTGTCCGTGCGCAGATCCTTGATTCCAAGCACTTTGTCAAGTACGAGGTTCGAGAGGATCGTGACATCCAGGACTCCAATCGGATCCTTGTCGTCGTACCGGCCAGGAAGAGCCTCCATAGAGTACCACTTCCCGTCAAGGTACATCGAGAAGTTGTGCAGATGGTCAGGGTGGTAGATTTCCTTACCCATCTCGCGGACCGTGAAGTTCTCCTCAAGAGCGGCGATGAACTGTTCCTTGGAAAGACCGTTCAGATCCTTTACGACACGGTTGTAGTCCAGGATCTTCAGCTGGCTCTCAGGGAAGCACACGGCCATAAAGAAGTTGTACTCCTCGTCTCCGGTGTGGTTCGGGTTCTGAGCCCTCTTCTCGGCGCCGACACGCGCGGCGGCCGCTGTACGATGATGACCGTCAGCAACATAGAAGGCGTCAACATCGTTCTGGAACAGCCTTGTGATCTGGTCGATGGTCTTGTCGTCATCGATCACCCAGAACTTGTGGCCGAACTTGTTCTCGTCGATGAAATCGTACTCCGGAGCCTTCTTGACGGTCTGGGCGACGATCTCGTTCAGAACGTGGTTGTCCTTGTAGGCGAAGAACACCGGCTCGATGTTGGCGTTCTGGATGCGGACGTGAACCATTCTGTCGTCCTCCTTGTCCTTGCGGGTCAATTCGTGCTTCTTGATCTTGCCTGAAGCGTAGTCGTCCGTGTGGGCGCAGAGAACGAGTCCGTACTGTGTGCGGCCCTCCATAGTCTGTGCATAGACGTAGTAGCACTCCTTAGGGTCACGCCTGAGCCAACCCTTCTTCTGCCACTCCTTGAAATTCTTCACGGCCTCGTCATAGACCTTCGGGTCGTGATCCTCAAGGATAGGATTGAAGTCGATCTCCGGCTTGGTGATGTGGAGGAGGGATTTCTCTCCGGCCATCTCCTTTGCCTCTTCCGAGTTCAGCACGTCATAAGGTGGTGCTGCCACCTCTGTCACAATATCTTTCGGCGGCCTGATCGCCGCGAACGGTTTTACTCTTACCATAATATACTTGGAAAAATGTTGAATGAATATGCCAATGTGCCTAGAAGAATCTCTTTCAGGCAGCCTGAACTGCTTTTGAAATAGATGGCACCGGTGCAAAGGCAGGGGTGCCATCTGAATATTCATGAATTACTTGTTGACCTGGAAACGTGTGTTGCCCGTGGCGAAGAAGTCCACGATCTGGCGTGCTGCAGCAAGGCCGGCGTTCATATTCGCCTCGGCGGTCTGCGCTCCCATCTTCTTAGGGGTGGCGAAGATGCGCACACCGAACTTCTCCTTCAACGCGGCGTAGTTGTCCGGAGCCACGTCGGTGATGTATTTCAGATCAGTCCTTTCCTCAAGAGCCTTCTCCAGTCCGGCCTCGTCGATGACCTCCTTGCGGGCGGTGTTCACCAGACAGGCACCCTTAGGCATCTTGGTGATCAGGTCGTAGCCGATCGAACCGATGGTCTGAGGGGTGGCAGGAATATGCACGGAGATGAAGTCGCAGGATGCGTACATATGCTCAAGCGAATCGGCTGGCTCCGCTCCGGCCTCACGGATCTTCTCCGCAGGAATGAACGGGTCGATGGCCATAACACTCATTCCAAGAGCCTCGGCCTTCTTGCCGACCAGACGGCCGACGTTGCCGAAAGCCTGGATGCCGACCTTCTTGCCCTGGATCTCGGATCCCGTGGCAGGAGTGAACTGGTTGCGGGACATATAGATCATCATCGCGATGGCAAGCTCGGCGACAGCGTTGGAGTTCTGTCCCGGAGTGTTCATAACGACCACGTTGTGCGCGGTCGCCGCGGCGAGGTCAACGTTGTCATAACCGGCTCCGGCACGGACAACGATCTTCAACTGTTTCGCTGCGTCAAGCACTTCGGCTGTGACTTTGTCGGAGCGGATGATGAGAGCGTCCACATCAGCGACGGCTGCGATGAGCTCCGAAGCGTCAGCGTACTTCTCAAGAGCGGCGAACTCGTGCCCTGCTCCGGTGACGATTTCCTTGATCCCGGCGACGGCTGCCGCTGAGAAAGGCTTCTGTGTTGCGACCAATACTTTCATGATGTCTATTTCTTAAGTTCCTCAAATTCTTTCATGCAGTCAACAAGAGCCTGAACGTCCTCGACGGTGCAGGCGTTGTAGAGGGAAGCCCTGAAGCCTCCGACCGAGCGGTGACCCTTGATGCCGACCATTCCGCGCTCTTTGGCGAACGCCAGGAACTCGTCCTGAAGAGCCTCGTAGCCAGGGGCCATAACGAAGCAGACATTCATCAGCGAGCGGTCCTCCTTCGCGGCGGTGCCGACAAACAGAGGGTTGCGGTCTATCTCTGAATATAAAAGGTCAGCCTTCCGCTGGTTGATCTTCTGGATGGCAGGAACTCCACCGATGCTCTTGAGCCACTTGAGGGTCTCGTTCATCATAAAGATGGAGAATACAGGAGGGGTGTTGTACATAGACAGTTTCTCGATGTGGTTGCGGTAGTCAAGCATCGCAGGGAGGTACCTTGAAACCCTTCCGAGAGACTCCTTCCTGATGATCGCGAAGATCACGCCGGCAGGACCTACGTTCTTCTGCGCGCCACCGTAGATGAGATCGTACTTGCTCACGTCCACAGGACGGCTCATAATGTCGGATGACATATCGGCGATCAGAGGAACAGGGCAGTCGATGTCCTCCTTGATCTCGGTGCCGTAGATGGTGTTGTTCGTGGTGATGTGGAAATAGTCGATGTCCGTAGGAATCTCGTATCCCTTAGGAATGTAAGAGTAGTTCTTGTCGGCCGAGCTTGCGAGAGCGTAAGCCTCGCCGATTCCCTTGGCCTCCTTGAGGGCTTTCTTCGCCCAGACACCTGTCTCAAGATAGGCGGCCTTCTTCTCAAGGTAGTTCATAGCCACATAGAGGAACTGCAAAGACGCACCGCCTCCGAGGAACACGATCTCGTGTGTCTCGGGAATATTCAGAAGCTCTCTCCAGAGTGAGCGGCACTCGTCCATAGTCGCGTCCCACTCCTTTGTGCGGTGGGAGATGCTGAGAACAGAGACACCTGTGCCTTTGAAATCCTTGAGGGCTTCAATGGCATTGTCGATGGCCACCTGCGGAAGCAGGCAAGGGCCGGCGTTGAATACATGTACTTTCTTCATTTCTATTTTAGTTTCAAAGTATTATTAAAATATACGGTTTAAAATCAAAACTGATTTCGCGGTAAAGATAGGCAATTAAAAGGATTTGCCCAACATTTACCGCGAAATTATAAATTATCTGTAGCCGAGGAGGTACGAGATGATGGCCATCCTGACGTACATTCCGCCGCCGGCCTGCTGGAAGTAGTAGGCGTACGGGGTGTCGTCGATGTCCGTGGCGATCTCGTTGACCCTTGGGAGCGGGTGCATTATCTTCATATTCGGCTTGACGGAGCCAAGCATCGAGGCGGAGAGTCGATAGACATCCTTTACCTTATTATATTCATCCATGTCAGGGAACCTTTCCTGCTGGACTCTTGTCATGTAGAGCACGTCGCAGATGTTGAGACCATCCTCTATCCTGTCGGTCTGCCGGTAGTCAACTCCCTCACGGTCAAGGAGCTCAAGATATTTCTTTGGCATATTCAATTCTTCAGGAGAGGTGAATATGAAGTGTGGGTCGAACCAGCGCAGCGCTTCCACAAGGGAGTGGACGGCACGGCCGTACTTGAGGTCTCCGACCATATTCACTGTCAATCCATTGAGTTTGCCTTGGGTCTTCTGGATGGCGTAGAGGTCGAGCAGGGTCTGCGTAGGGTGTTGGTTCGCTCCGTCGCCGGCGTTGATGACAGGCACCGACGCCACTGACGCGGCGATGTCCGCCGCTCCCGCTTGAGGGTGCCTCATCACAATCATATCCACATAGTTGGACACAATCTTTATGGTGTCCTCCAGGGTCTCTCCCTTGGTCTGGCTGGTGTTGCGGTTGTCAGGGAAGCCGATGACTCTGGCTCCCAGCCTGTTGACCGCGGCCTCGAACGAGAGCCTCGTTCTGGTCGAAGGTTCGAAGAACAGGCAGGCCACCACCTTTCCGGCGAGGAAATTCTGTTCACGGTTCGCTTCGAATTCCTTTGCTACCTCAAGGATGTGAAGGACTTCGTCCTTTGAAAAATCTTGGATTGAAATTAGACTTTTAGGCATAATGTTTAAGATTTAAAGTTCGTTTATAGTACAGTTCTCGATTTTCCCGATTCTGGTCCGGAAATCCTCCTCGGAGGAAAGCCTGACCCAGGTCTGGAGCGTGCACTCCGCTCCGAAAGCCTGTCCTTTCTGCTTGAGGTCCATGTCTTTGAGAATCTTCATGACGCTGTTCATCGCCTCGTAGCCGAAACGGACGCTGAACCATTTCCCGGCGATCTTCTCAACGCTGCCGGCCTTGTCAAGGGCTTCTGCCGTGGAGGTTTTGTAGGCTCTGATAAGTCCCGGGATCCCGAGCTTGATTCCTCCGAAATAGCGCACTACCACCACCAGCACATCGCTCAACCCTCTGGAATCGATCTGGCCCAGGATCGGTCTGCCGGCCGAGGAGGAGGGTTCTCCGTCATCATTGGCCCTGAACTTGTCTCCAAGGTAGCCCAGCCGGTAGGCGTAGCAATGGTGGCGGGCATCGTGGTACTTCTTTTTCAAGTCACCGACAATGCTCTTGACCTCTTCTTCTGTCTCGACAGGAAAAGCGAATGAGATGAAGCGGCTGCCGTTGTCTTTGAACAGCCCTTCAGCCGGTCCGGGAATGCTCTTGTAGGAGTCTCGGATGATGTTTTCTGGTCTTTCCATTCCTAAGACACGAAAATAGCGTTTTTCACATAATTTTGCAACCGAACGATAAATTTTGTAATTTTGAAATGGTTTTGAATCAAAAATATTTATGGTTTATAAATACAGGGTGACTTTGGCCGGGATCAAAGGATTCTACCGGGTTTATGAGATGAGGGGCGAAACGACCCTTTACGAATTCCACAAACAGATGCGCGCGGACATGGAATTTCCGCAGGATCAGCTGATTATGTTCAAGGCTATGGATGCCGGCGGCGGAGTTCTCGCCCGCTACGGACTGTTCGACCTTGGCAGCGGCACAGTGGACAATGTAACCGTGGCGCAGACTGTCAAGAACGGGGTCGCCTCGTTCCTGTACTTCTACGATGTGCCTAACCGCAAGAGCGTGATCGTCACGTTCGAGGGCGTGGAGGAAAAACCTGGGTGCTCTCCGACAATCGTGGAGGTGAAGGGACCTAATCCGATCGAATTCGAGAACGGTTATGTGGCTTTTGAGGATCTCCCTGATTCACAGAGACATCTGCCTGGTCAGAAGCCAGACTGGGGTTCGGATGATGATGACGATGAAGGTGACTCGTCCCTTTCCTTGGATGAAGACAGGGACGATGAGGAGGACGATGACGACGAGGACGGAAAGATAGTCTTCGACGGGACCGAGGATCTGGACATCTAAGAATCAGTTCCTCTGCTTCGAATATGTCCCGGCGGCTTCTCATAATCCTTGGACCTACCGCAGTCGGCAAGACTGACTTCAGCGTCTCGAAGGCTTTGGAATATGGCTCGCCGGTGATTTCCTGCGACTCCCGCCAAATCTTCAGGAATATGTCGATCGGGACCGCTGTCCCGAGTGCTTCGCAGCTTGCCGCTGTGAAGCATTATTTCATTCAGTCCATTCCGGTCACGCAGGCCTACACGGCGGGGGATTACGAGCTGGAGGCTGTGGCTCTGGTCGAGAGACTTTTCGATGAGGGACACGAGACCTTGGTGATGACCGGCGGCTCGATGTTCTACATAGACGCGGTCTGCAACGGGCTTGACAATCTTCCGGACGGGGATTCGGCTTTGCGGGCCGAGCTGTGGGAAAGGCTTGGAAAAGAAGGCGTTGGGACTCTCGCCGAGGAACTTAGGCTGAAGGATCCGCTGACATATTCACAGATTGACACCCGCAACAGCCAGAGGGTCATACGGGCCTTGGAGGTCTGCCTGGTCTCTGGGAGGCCGTTCTCGTCGTTCAAGACGGGGGAGAGGCGCGTGCGTTCCTTCGAGATAGAAAAAATAGGACTTACGCGGCCGCGTGAGGAACTATATTCACGGATTAATCAGAGGGTTCTGAATATGATTGACGAGGGGCTTGTGGAGGAGGTCCGGTCGCTGCTGCCGTACCGGGATTGCCAGGCGCTTCAGACCGTCGGCTACAAGGAGATCTTTGAATATCTTGATAAAAAGATTCCTCTGGAGGAAGCTGTCCGCCTCATCCAGAGGAACACTCGTCATTACGCCAAAAAGCAGCTTACCTGGTGGCGCCGTGACCCCGACATCCGTTGGATTGACATCCACTAACAGTAGAAGGATGAATAAGATGGGAAATGGGAATCGGAGCGTAGCGACGCAAGGGGTATGGGGAGAACGCTCCCCATTGCCCCACCGGGGCTGTCACGAAGTGACTGGGGGTAAAAAAGGAAGGGATCTTCCGTTCTGACTTAGAACGGAAGATCGTTGCTTGGGTCGTCGGCAGGGAGATCGTCGATGGTCGGGGCTGGAGCCTGCTGCTGAGGCTGTGCGCCGTAATTCGGCTGAGGAGCCGGAGAGTAATTCTGTGGAGCCTGGTATGCCTGCTGCTGCGCCGGGGCTGATGCCGACTGTCCCGCCGGAGCGATTCTCCAGACACGCACATCGTTGTACCAACGTCCGTTGTATTCCCGTGCCCTTAGATTGAAAGCCACCTTAACCGAGTCTCCGACCTGGTACTTGTCCAGATCCGCGACCTTGTCGTTGCCGAAAGCCGTCAGACACACGTCCGCCGGATAGTTGCCGTCTTGATATTCAAGGACAAAATCTTGTTTTGTCCAGGAGCCCTTGGCTCCCTGTCCGCTCTGCTTGGCAAGCTTCTGCTTGATCCTGCCTTCTATTTCCAATGCCATGATATTCTTTGTCTTGTAAAAATTAAACCTGCTCGGCGCACGGGCGCGAAGCAGGCTTGTCATACGCTGCCTGAAGGCAGAGATTATTTTTTGTCCTCTACAACCGGCTCAACGAAGTGCTTTACAGAGTCGAGCTGGATGTCGAACACGAGAGTCGTGTTAGGGTCGATGCCGTTAGATCCGCGCTCGCCGTAGCCAAGCTCTGAAGGGACATAAAGAGTAGCCTTTCCACCCTCACCAAGAAGCTGGAGACCTTCTGTCCATGCAGGGATGACCCTGTTGAGGGTAAGCATGACCGCGTCCTGGTCCTCTTTGACCTCCTCGATGACGGTGCCATCGGTGAGGGAAAGCTTGTAGTGAACATAGACGGTGTCCTTTTCGGAAGTAGGCTTGACCTCGCTTCCAGCCTCGGCGATGATGTACTGGAGTCCGGATCCGGTCGCCTGAACGCCTTCCTTCTTGAGGTTGGCCTCAAGGAACTTCTGCTCCTTCTCCTTGTTGATCGCTCCGACATATTCAGCCCTCTTCTGGACGAACTCGTTCATGATGCGGTTCATCTCCTCAGGGTTGACCTTGAACTGCTTTGTGAACTCCTCGTCGCGAGGGTTGCCCTTTGAGGCCACGAAATCAGCGGCTCCCTTCTTGATCATGTTGAAGTTGAGGTCGCCCATGTTGTAGTTCTTGATCATGGAACCAAGCTGGATACCAAGAAGATAACTTACTGAATCAACGGTCGCTTTTGAAGGAAGGAGATCCTTTGCGCTGGTCGGTTTCTGAGGAACCTCGGCAACGGCTGTGCTGTCCGCACCATCCGCCTTGCCGTCAACCTTGTTTGAGTTGCAGGCCGCGATTGAAAGAACCATCGCTGTCGCCGCAAGCATTTTGAATGTCTTCATAATACTATTAATAATTTTAAAAGTTGCCGATTTGTCGCTTCCAGGGTAAAGAACCCCGAAAGTTCCGCAAATATCGCAAAAAATATTGACTTTATTGTCCATTAAATTTCAAAATGCTTGTTTATCCCGAAAACAATCACTATTTTTAGAAATAATTAGGTAATTCTATGGAAATCGACTCGTCATCGCTGAATTCCAAGTTGAAAGAATTCTTTGGTTTTGATTCCTTCAAGGGGGATCAGGAGAGAATCATCCGGAACCTTCTGGATGGCAAGGACACTTTTGTCCTCATGCCGACGGGCGGCGGAAAGTCTTTATGTTTCCAGCTGCCGGCCTTGGTTATGCCTGGCACCGCCATCGTGATCTCTCCGCTGATCGCCTTGATGAAAAATCAGGTGGATGTGATCCGCGGGTTTGTGGAGGAACAGAACGGAGTCGCTCATTTCCTGAACTCGTCCTTGAACAGAGCCCAGATCCAGGAGGTCAGGGCGGATGTTCTTTCCGGTGTGACCAAATTGCTTTACGTGGCTCCGGAGTCGCTTACAAAAGAGGAGAATGTGGATCTGCTTCGGGAGGTGAAGATCTCTTTCTACGCCGTGGATGAGGCCCATTGCATTTCCGAATGGGGACATGACTTCAGGCCGGAGTACCGCCGGATCAGGGACATGGTCCAGATGATAGGCCGGGCTCCTATCATGGCCTTGACGGCGACAGCCACCCCGAAGGTCCAGAACGACATTCAGAAGAATCTCGGAATCATGGACGCTACCGTCTTCAAGTCGTCGTTCAACAGACCTAACCTGTACTACGAGGTTCGTGACAAAGTAGATCCTGACAAAGACATAATAAGGTACATCAAGCAGCATCCAGGGAAATCAGGAATCATATACTGCTTGAGCCGCAAGAAAGTTGAGGAAATCGCCAAGCTGCTGGAGATCAACGGAATCCGCGCGCTTCCTTATCATGCGGGACTGGATGCGAAGACCAGGGCGGAGAACCAGGACAGGTTTTTGATGGAGGACGTGGAGGTCATTGTGGCGACCATAGCCTTCGGCATGGGAATCGACAAGCCGGATGTGCGCTTTGTCATACACTATGATATTCCTAAAAGCATCGAGGGCTATTATCAGGAGACCGGACGTGCCGGCAGGGACGGGGAGAACGCTGAATGCATCACGTTCTACAGCTATAAGGACATCCGCAAATTGGAAAAGTTCATGCAGGGCAAGCCGGTTTCGGAGCAAGAGATAGGCCGTCAGTTGCTTATGGACACCGTGGCGTACGCCGAATCCAGCATGTGCCGCCGCAGGATGCTGCTGAACTATTTCGGAGAGGATTATCCTAAGGACAACTGCGGATTGTGCGACAACTGTCTCAATCCGAAGGCCACATTCGACGGGCGCAAGGAGATGTGTCTGGTGATAAGACTTGTAAGGTCCCTTCCGGAACATTTCAAGATCGAACATCTGGCATCGGTCCTGGCCGGGCAGTCGACGGCGATGATCAAATCCTACCGTCACGACACATTCCCGCTTTTCGGCTCGGGTGCTGGCCACAGTCTGAAGTTCTGGTGCTCGGTCATCAACCAAGGGCTTCTGCTGCATCTTCTTGAGAAGGAGATCGAGACATACGGTCTGATCTATGTGACCAGGAAAGGTGAGGATTTTTTCAGCAACCCTTATGAGATCCGTCTTGTGGAGGACAAGAATTTCAAGGGGAAAGGTACGGGCGATGAGGATGATGAGGACGCACCGGCTGCCGGCATGAAGGGAGGGGGTGGAGACGCGGCGCTCCTGTCCATGCTCAAGAACTTGAGGAAGGACATTTCCCGGAAGTTGAATCTTCAGCCGTGGACCATATTCGGAGACCCGGCTCTTGAGGACATGTCCATCCTCTATCCGATCACTTACGATGAGCTCCATAACTGTCAGGGTGTAGGCGAGGGAAAGGCAAGAAAGTATGGCAAGGAGTTCATCGACTTGATCCGAAGGTATGTGGATGAGAACGACATCACAAGACCTGAGGACTTTGTGGTCAAATCGGCTCCGACCAAGAGTTCCGACAAGATATTCATCATCCAGAGCGTTGACCGGCGGATGTCTTTGGAGGATATAGCTGACGCGAAAGGCTGGGAGATGGATGAACTTGTCGGGGAGATCGAAGGCATCGTGTCTTCCGGCACCAATCTGAATCTGAATTACTACATCAGCCAGACCATTGATGATGAGGTTGTTGATGAAATTTATGAATATTTCAAAAGCGAGGCGACCTCTGACTCAGTGGAGGAGGCCATCAAGGTGCTGGGCGCTGATTATGAGGAGATGGAGATCCGCCTTGTCCGGATAAAGTTCCTTTGCGAGATAGCCTCTTAGATGGTCACCATCTTGAGTTTCCGGCCTTCAAAATGTCCGAGCCGTCGGAATCCGAACATCTTGACATACTGTGCGAAATAGTCGAACCTGTCACCCACCTGCCTGGGCGTGTGGGAATCTGATCCCATGCAGATGATCTCGCCTCCGAGTTCCATGTACCTTATCAGAATGTCCCTGTCAAGCTGTGGGGTGCGGAGACCGTAAGTCTTGTAACTTTTTGTGTTGATTTCCAGACCTTTGCCATTCTCTATCAGGTACTTGAATATCTCGTCGAACAATCCCGGAAAATCCCTGTACAGCACACTCTCCTTGGGATATGGCGCATAGCGGGCAACATAGTCGAAATGCCCCATGATGTCGAAGTCGCCGAGCCATTTCATCTCCCTCAGGAGGGTCTCAAGGTAGCGGTCGTAAGCCTCTTTCCAGTTCTTGCCTTTGTAGTACGGGCCGAAATACGGATCCGTGTCCTCAAGGTAGTGGACCGAGGCGATGATCTGGTCGAACCTGTACTTTGAAAGTAACGCTCTGGTCTGTTCGTGGTTCTTCTCTCCGAGACCAAGCTCTATTCCTTTGAATATCTTGAATTTCTTTGATGCCGATTTCCCGAAAGCCCCGTCGGTGGCCAGTCCGTTCACCCTGTCTATCTCCGCCTGCTGGGCATCCACATCGAAAACCTCGCAGACGATCGGTTCGAACTCTTCTTTCATCTTCGGGACATAGAAATCACAATGGTCGGTGAAACATATTCCTCCGAACCCTTTTTCCACCGCCGCCAGGGCGCTCTTTTCAACAGTTGTTCCCTCTCCGTCGAAAGAGAATTGGCTATGATTGTGTGTATCGAAAAACATAGGCACGAATATAGCATTTTTTACTTAAATTTGTAAGTTGTAATATTAAGGAATGGAATTATGTTCACATTTGGCTACAAAACTTCGTTCAGCAGCATTCTCAGAGCGCTGGCTACCATCGGTATAGGTCTGGTCATGATTTTCGACAACGCGGCTTCCGTGACTGTAGTGAAGGTCGTGGCGGCGTTCTTGCTCGCTTCGGGAATCGTGTCGTTGGTTTATGGTTTCATCCGTAACAAAAGGGACGGGGTGCTTCCATTGATGGCGGTGAACGCTGTCGTGGATTTGATACTTGGCATTCTATTGTTCCTCAATCCTGTCTGGGTGGCCGGCTTCATTGTTACGCTGATAGGAATCGTTCTGATTCTTTTCGGCGGCATCCAGCTGTTAGCTTTGGCCGGAGCCATGTCTCTGCTGGGGGCCGGATTCTCCACATTGATCCTTTCGATCTGCGCGGTGGCGGGGGGCGCGTTCCTGCTTTTCAACCCGTTCGGTGAGAGGATCATGAGTGTCTGCGCCGGAAGTTTTCTGCTTCTGTACGGTGTGTCCGAACTGATCTCGTCGTGGCGGATCCGCAAGGCCAAGGAGGCCTATGAGATTCGTTTCAACACACCGGACGAGCCTCAGTCTGACCAGGATGTGATCGAGACCTCTGGTCTTGATGATGCCAAGGAGGTGGACTACACAAAGGTGGACGAGTAGGATGATTCCTCAGGAAACGGTACAGAAAATCCTTGACACCGCCCGTGTGGAAGAGGTGATCGGCGACTTCGTGACTCTGAGAAGGCGTGGGGCCGACCTTTGGGCCTGCTGTCCGTTCCACGGTGAGAAGACACCGTCTTTTCATGTCATTCCTGCCAAAGGGCAATATTATTGCTTCGGCTGCCACAAGGGCGGCTCCGCCATCGGGTTCGTCATGGACTACGAGCATCTGTCCTACGTTGAGGCTCTGCGGTACCTTGCCAGGAAATACAACATCGAGATAGTCGAGAAAGAGGAGACGGCGGAGGACATAGCGAACCGTCAGCGGAACGAGAGTCTCCTGCTTGTCTCTGAATATGCCGGCAAGTTCTTCAAGGAGCAGCTCCATACCGATGAGGGACGGTCCGTCGGTCTTGAATATTTCCACTCCAGAGGGCTGGAGGACGCTACAATCGAGAAATATGGTCTCGGCTGGGCCCCGTCGAGCCGGCATGCCTTGACAGACGCGGCGAAAGCGGCCGGGTACAAGGATGAATATCTCCTTGAGACAGGTCTGTGTGCCGCATACGATTCTGACAACAGGCTGCACGACAGGTTCTATGACCGCGTGGTGTTCCCGATCCATTCGATGAGTGGAAGGGTTATCGCGTTCGGGGCCAGGACATTGAAGTCCAAGGAAGAGGGAAAGCCATACGCCAAGTATGTGAACTCCAAGGAGTCGGACATCTACGTAAAGAACAAGTCTCTTTACGGCATCTGGTTCGCGAAGAACGAGATGGCCCGCAAGGACAAATGCTATTTGGTCGAGGGCTATCTGGATGTGCTCTCGATGCACCAGCTCGGTATCACGAACGTGGTGGCTTCCAGCGGCACGGCATTGACCGAAGGGCAGATAGGTCTCATCAAGAGATTCACGCAGAATGTCACGATCATGTACGACGGGGATTCCGCCGGCATCCATGCGGCTCTTAGGGGAATCGACATGTTTCTGCGCGAGGGGATGAACGTTAAGGTCGTCCTGATCCCGGACGGAGATGATCCGGACTCATATTCAAGAAAGCACTCGCTTGCGGAGGTAGAGGAGTTTCTCGCCGCTGCTGAGATGGATTTTGTGGATTTCAAGTCCTCGCTGCTTTTGAAGGACACAGCGAGGGATCCGCTCAAGCGTGCCGAGGTGATCAATGACATAGCGGACACGATAGCCGACATCCCGGATGCCGTGAAACGTTCTGTCTATGTGGATTTCCTGAGTGACAAGTTCGAGATCCGCAGGGATATTCTGGACGAGAGGATCGGCGCGACACGCTCCAAAAGGCTTATTGAACAGAAGAAAGCCGCTGACCGTGACAGGGAAAGGCTTCGTAACCAGACCTCGCGGTCCGGAGCCTCGGCAGGCTCAGCCACCATATTGCCTGGGAATGGTTATGCCACCGGCTCCGGAAATGGTTCGATTGCCGGAACATTCGGAGTTTCTGGCTCTTCTACGGATGGTTTGGCCTACGGAGGAGCGCCGGTGGCTGAGCCTGTCGAAGCCACCCGTCAAAGCACCGGCCTCGATGCCCTTATTGACAACCGCATCATGGCTACAGCCGAGCGCGATCTTCTGAACTTCATCCTCACCTACGGTACCACGAAGCTGGAGTTCCAAAGTGATTCGGCTTTCTATTCCGGATCGGACGAGGATGCGTTGACCGTGTTTGATTTCATAGGCCAGGCTTTGGAGGGAGACAACTCACAGTTCGCCAACTCCGTTTTCAGAAAAGTGTACGAGGCTTATTCCAAAGACTACTATGCGGGATATTCGCAGGATGAGATTGTCAAGCGTCTGATGGACGGGGAGGATAGGGACATGGCCTATGTGGCCGCCCAACTGTCAACGGACGAACGGTATGACTTGTCTGTGAAGAATCTGCGGCAGTCAATGATGTCGAAAGGGTCATGGCTGACGATCTATGTCCCGAAAGCGATCCTGGTCTATCAGCAAAGCCGTTTGGAGGACAAGGAAAACGAACTGAAGGAAAGACTCGGAGAGGCGCAGGCCGCTTCCGACGATGACCGGGTGATCGAGATAATGCAAGAGATGCTTAAAGTGCAGAAGGCACTTAAAATGGTGAAAGTCAGATTGGGAAGAGAAAAATAATATTCATGAATATGGAAAAGAAATTCAAGAGAACACTTGTGACCTGTGCGTTGCCTTATGCCAACGGGCCGGTCCACATCGGTCATTTGGCCGGGGTATACGTGCCGGCGGACATCTACGTCAGGTACCTCAGGATGAGGGGAGAGGATGTGCTTTATGTCTGCGGAAGCGATGAGCACGGAGTCCCGATCACGATCAAGGCCCGCATGGAGGGCTGTACCCCTCAGGATATCGTGGACCGCTACCACAAGATCATCAAGGATTCGTTCACGGGTCTGGGAATCAACTTCGACATCTATGGCCGTACATCCTCTGCGGTTCACGAGAGGAACGCTTCCGAATTTTTCCGCAAGTTGTACGATGAAGGGAAGTTCATCACAAAGGAGTCCGAGCAGTACTATGATCCGGAGGCCAAACAGTTTCTTGCAGACCGCTACATTATGGGTACATGCCCTAAGTGCGGTAATCCTGATGCCTATGGTGACCAGTGCGAGAAGTGCGGAAGCACGTTGAGCCCGGAGGAACTCATCAACCCTAAGTCCAAACTCAGCGGGGCCGAGCCGATAAAGAAGAAGACAACCCATTGGTATCTACCTCTGGACCAGTACGAACCTTGGCTTCGTGATTGGATTCTCGAACAGCACAAAGAGTGGCGAAGCACTGTCTATGGCCAGTGCAAGAGCTGGATTGACGGCGGTCTTCAGCCTCGCGCCGTGAGCCGTGACCTTGACTGGGGCGTGCCTGTCCCTGTGGAGGGTGCCGAGGGCAAGGTGCTCTATGTCTGGTTTGACGCTCCGATCGGGTATATTTCCAACACTCAGGAACTTCTGCCGCAGTCTTGGGAGAAGTGGTGGAAGAGCGGGGACACTCGTCTCGTTCATTTCATCGGCAAGGATAATATCGTGTTCCACTGCATCGTCTTCCCGTCGATGCTCAAGGCTTACGGTGACGGTTACATCCTGCCAGACAACGTTCCGGCGAACGAGTTCCTCAACCTTGAAGGGGATAAGATCTCTACATCCAAGAACTGGGCGGTCTGGGCTCACGAGTATCTCCGCGATTTCCCTGGCAAACAGGATGTCATCAGATATGTCCTCACGGCCAACGCTCCGGAGACCAAAGACAATGATTTCAGCTGGAAGGATTTCCAGACACGCAACAACAGTGAGTTGGTGGCCATCTTCGGCAATTTTGTCAATCGCGCCATCGTGCTGACCCACAAGTATTTCGAGGGGAAGGTTCCGGCCGCGGGAGAACTTCAGGAAGTGGACAAGGCCGCTCTTGCGGAGATTCCTGCGCTCAAGGCTTCGCTTGAGAGGGACATCGAGGGTTATCATTTCCGTGAGGCATTGAAAGATGCTATGTCGATCGCCCGTGTGGGGAACAAGTATATTTCCGACACTGAGCCTTGGAAGGTGGCCAAGACAGACATGGAGCGTTGCGCCACGATACTGAATGTCAGCCTCCAGATTTGCGCTGACCTTGCGATCGCTTTCGAGCCGTTCACACCGTTTGCCGCGGAGAAACTTCGCAAGATGCTGGGTGTCAGCCTTTGCGCCGGAATTGACCATAGGAAGGGCGAGCAGGAGACCGTCAACACCTACAAGGATGGTGAGGGTGTGGCTCTTCACACTGTGTCTGCCGCCGCGGAGCAGGAGTGTTCGGGCGTATGCCTTGGTTGGGATATTCTTGGCAATGAGAATATCCTTCCGGTGGGCCACGAGATCGGTGCCGCGGAGTTGTTGTTCGCCAAGATCGAGGATGAGGCCATCAATGCTCAGTTGGCGCGTCTTGAGGCCATCCGTGCCGCGAGAGAGGCGGCGGCTAAGGCTGAGGCGGCGAAGCAGGTCGCGCCTCAGAAACCGGAGTGCTGTTTCGATGATTTCGAGAAGATGGACATCCGCACGGCCACCGTGCTTGCCGCCGAGCGTGTGCCTAAGACGGACAAGCTGCTGAAACTCAGCATTGACACAGGAATCGACAAGAGGACGATTGTCTCTGGAATCGCTGAATATTATTCCCCTGAGGAGATGGTCGGCAAGCAGATCTGCATTCTCGCCAACCTTCAGCCGAGGACAATCCGTGGCATTGAGTCCAGAGGAATGATCCTTATGGCGAAGCAGGGCGACGGCAAGATGCGGTTCATCACTCCTGCGGAGGCGCTTGGCAACGGAGCTATAGTAGGTTAATATATTCGCAAAACATCATGAGAAAAATTTTCACTTCATTTGCCGCGGCCGCTCTCGTTATGGGGTGCGCCCAGAGTCCGACTCTCACAAAGTCAGGATTGAATCCGGAGAATTTCAGGGGAGAGCGTGACGGTGCGCAGACCGCTCTCTACACTCTGACAAACAAGTCAGGAATGGAAGTCTGCATCACCAATTTCGGTGGAAGGATTGTGTCAGTGATGGCTCCGGACAGGAACGGGGACTACAAGGATGTTGTCCTTGGCTTCGACAAGGTTTCCGACTATTTCCCGGAGAACAACCAGACTGATTTCGGTGCCACCATCGGTCGTTACGCCAACCGTATCAACGGCGGCCGTTTTACATTGGATGGTATTGATTATCAGTTGCCTCAGAACAACTTCGGGCATTGCCTGCATGGAGGTCCGGACGGGTGGCAGTACAAGGTTTACAATGTTCTTGAGGCCGATGCCTCGCACCTGAAACTGGAGATTGTCTCTCCTGACGGGGACGCGAATTTCCCGGGCAAGGTGACCGCCGATGTGACTTTCACCCTCACTGAGGATAATTCCATCGACATCAGGTACTCCGCCACGACGGACGCTCCGACGATCATCAACATGACCAATCATTCGTACTTCAATCTGTCAGGTGATCCGGCGAACCATCAGATTACGGCTGACTCGTTGTACATCAACGCGTCCAACTATACTCCTGTGGATTCGACGTTCATGACCACAGGTGAGATCGCTTCCGTGGAGGGCACTCCGTTTGATTTCAGGAAGATGAAGCTTATCGGGGATGACATTGACTCTGACAATGAGCAGGTCCGCAACGGCCACGGCTTCGACCACAACTGGGTCCTTGACACCAAGGGCGACGACACCGTTCTCGCTGCCGAGGTCTATTGCCCTGAGACCGGCATCGTCCTTAAGGAATATACCAACGAGCCAGGCGTGCAGGTTTATGCCGGCAACTTCCTTGACGGCACTGTAACCGGCAAGAAGGGCGTTGTCTATGGCCACCGTACCGCCATCTGCCTGGAGTCCCAGAAGTACCCTGACACCCCGAACAAGCCGGAATGGCCGTCAGCCGTCCTCCGTCCTGGTGAGACCTACACCAGTCACTGCGTCTTCGCATTCAGCGTGAGATAGTTAGCGGAATAATAGAAGCCTCTCCGTTGTGTTTCTGATAAGTGGAACACAGCGGAGAGGTTTTTTCATAAATGAGAATATGTTTGGTAATTATATGCGAGATCCGTACGGAGACCTACGCCGCAGTCTCGGGAAGCAGAGACAATGTTATTGTGTGGATCTAAGACTCCGCAACTGTTCTATAATATGCCCATAACACTCAGGTGTGCGAACACATTCACACTTCGAAGAGCAACTCGTTGGCTGTCAGAATGATGTGGTTTCAGGTGCACATGGTTTCTCGCACCTGGAAGTCCGGAACACCAATAGAACGCTCTGTATCGGGGGCGCTGACTCTTAGGTGTGAGAATATACTCACACCTGAAATGTCAATCCGTTAGCTATCAGGCTGATGCTGTTTTAGGTGCGTATAGTTTTTCATACCTGGAAGAGCGGCCTTCTATTGTTTGCAGGACAACGCTCAGGATTTTTGGGAGGCATTTAAAACGAAAAACCTTGATGTGGAGGGGATTATGATTGATCAAAAAATCAATTATGGTCAATTTGTGGCGAAGTTCGGCAATCCAGACGAATATGAAAGGAAGGACACTTACATTACTGGAGGGGTGTATGAGAATGAGGAAAATTATAAGATAGGAAGGAATGGTTTCTCGTTCTGTGATGGCGGACGTTTTTTCGGCTTTTATCTGTCTGACTCAAGGTTTTCGGCTCTTACTCTATGGGTTCCTGGAGGCATACGTGTGGGAGACAAGCTCTCTAAACTCGACAACTTCAAGTATGGCAAACCGAAAGTCGCCGACTGGATGAAACCGACAGATGGTTCTGTGCAGTATGTCCTTTTTTATGATTATCTTGATGGCCTTGTTTTCCTGTTGGTAAAGAATGGAATAATAGAAGGGATATGGTATTCCGATCCTGTTTGATGGTAGCCTGCAATGATGACGCCATGGTGGCCATTTATCCGGATAGGGCGCGCGAAGCGCGTAGGCCGCCATGGCCTATACCTTCCACGAAATCTCGTCAATAAATCCTCCAGATGTCGTTCAGGCTCTTCTCTATCAATTATTTCCGAGGATCCGGATTCTTTTTTTGAACAATCAAAGCCTTATCTTTTCTGATTGTACGGCTTACACTTACGGTTAGTTTTCTGTCCTTATCGGACAAATTCTCCTTTAACGACACACAAACGCAATAAGGACTATTACGATTGAGGATGAGTTTAAACCAATCATTTTCTATGATTTGTGCTGTTTGTGATCCATATTTTTTCGCATTATCCGAGTCGATATCCGACTCGGTGTTCACATAATTAATATTAAGAATTTCTTCATCAGCATTAAGTATAATCTCTTGAGCGTTGTAGTCCACTTCTATAAAGTGCTTTTCCAGTGTTATCGGACTCTCGACATAGCAAGATGTAAGCATAAAGCAGAAGACGGTAAAAAGAAAATATCGTTTCATGGCATTAAGAATTAGTACATGTAATCAATCGTTCCCGTGCATGGCTCAGATGGCACATCGTATGTGATCAACCTGAAATGCCAGCTGTAAGCGTAGCTTGAAGAAGATTTCTTAGAGGGGTTATCGTATTCTTCAGCCTCTGCCGGATTAAGGCAGGACGTTGAGAAGTAACCGTTTGACAATCCTTCCCATCCGAAATTGAAGTGAAGTAAGTAGGTATTGGATTGTGTGGAGGAATATTTTGCGCCATCTATAACCCATGAATGTCCTTTTGTCCAATTCTTAGGAATCGCGGAGATAAACACAGGCTTGTTGTCCGCAAGCATAGCACTTGTGGCTCTTTTCATTGAATAAGTGAAATCTGACGCGCAGTGCTTCTCAACATTAGTATAACCGAATCCCTGCATCCGTTTTTTGATCTGTTCGGGGGTTATCAGTGTGAATCCTGGTTGTGCAATCTTATTCACAAAATTATAGATGCTGCCGATTAACCGTGCGACATCATCTTTGCCTTTGCTGGTCAAATTACCGGCAAGAGTGTCTTTTTTCATTTCAGCCCAATTAATGTTTTCTCCGTTTATGACTAGTGTTTGCGGGTATTCGTTGTGCGCAACAATCATCGCCATGGCCGTTGCCGAACAACCTGTCAAGGCGGGTTTTTGTTTGCCTGCAAGATTTCTGCGATTGCAGTACTTGTTATAAGGCTCCTCCTGTCCCCATGAGATGTTAAGTAATGGCTCCTTTGTGGTAAGAGGCGGGCTGTTGAGACCTCCTTCATCGTAACCCATTTCGAAGCGACAGTCAACCGCTGATCGGATACATTCTGAGACGAACTCAGCATTTGTGGCCGCTGCTGAGTAGAAGTCATCATCTTCAACGCAATAATAGCCAACTGTGTCAATTTGCTGATCATCGGGGTCGTTATCCTTGTGACTGTCTTGAATTTCGCTAAAGATCACAGTCAGGTCTTCTTCTATTTGTCCGTTTTCGGTTACTGCGACAATTTCAGGCACGGCCGTATTGGCTCCAAGAACCGCGAAACCTTCTCCGTTTCCAAAATTAACCAAATATGCGTTAGGAATGCTGTCCTCGTGCTCATTTGCGGCTCGTGTTTCCGTTTGGGTTCCTTTATGACTCCCATAGTATGTGGACACCGAAACGATTTCCCTTGGCCTTCCAGATCTTGTATCCCGCAGGTCGCCTTTGTTTTCCTGAAGAAATTCAGTCAGTGTCGCCAAGGCTTCTTCGACAGGTATCTGTCGTAATTCTACGGTTTGTTTCTGCGGTTGTGTGATAAGTTGTCTGTCATTCTTCTGACAAGAAGGGAAAATCATGAATAGAATCCCGATGCAAATAATAGCGTTTATCTTCATAATGTGTAGGTTATGTTGATTTTAGCAAAGATAATACGTTTTTTCCTTATTAACAATATTAATGGATACTTTTATATTCTGCGGAAACATAACCCTTTAGGGCAACATTCAGGACGTTTTTTGCTACTTGCTGAGCCGTAAGTAGTATTGAAAGATGGATGCCCTTTGCTGAGGGATGAAACTTTAAAGCTTGCGGATGACATTGAGGCCGTCGCGGAGTGGGAGGAGAACGGACTCTACACGGGGGTGATTGATCTCAAGGGTGTCGATGTGGCCGTTCTCCGGCCGCATGAATTGTAATTGTATTTAAAATTCAATGTGTTGAAAGAAAATAATATAAAACGTTGATATGTTTTGCATGTTGTCGTTTAATTTCCTATATTGCCAAAGACTTATTCAAATAACCAATTATGTATGAAAGCATTCCTAAGATTTTGTCCGTTGCTTGCAATGCTCCTGTCGTTGTGTGCTTGCGTTGATGAGATGTTTTCTCTAAAAAATGATTCCTTGAAAACCGCTGTTAATAAGGGATCTTTTGAAGATATCCTCGTTCAACGGAACAATCTGCTATTTACGAATGTCAAGTCTTCTGGTACATTGAGCCGTACTCGTTCCGCATCAGATGGCTCTGACTTGGTCAGTCTGGAGTCTTTGCTGGACAGGTCAAAGACAGAGACAATCGTATTCAAGAACTATCATATCGTCCAGATACCATTCAAGCAATCAGAAGAAGATGGTCGGGCAAGTTTGTCGGACTCTGATCAGGACACTTTTGTGGAAGACATAATCAGTGTTGTGCGTAAGTTTTTGGTCGAGATTTCAGACACCTTGTCTGGTACAAGGAGGCAGATTGTGGCGACGCTTGTGCCGACTCCGGATAATTGCAGGATTTATGGGGCAGATAGTTATAGTTATATAAATAAGGAGACCTTTGAAGGCGTCATATTATATAGCGATCTTGACGGGAGTTTCAGAAGCGTGAATTCCTATGGGCTTCGCCCGATACGAGATGCGTACGTGATTGATCCTAAGGATTCCTTGAACTATTTTCGAGTCCGTTATATTAATGTTTACGAGGCGAAAGGAACAACTCGTGGATCTGTGAATGGCGGACAGATTACAGAGAGTGTCTGTGTCGCTGAGATGCCTAAAGAGGAGGATGACGCTTGGATGAACAGTAGTTCTGATGATGACCGTTGGATAGATGAAGAGCCACGTGGAGGGCACACAGGAGGCGGAACATCTGGTGGGTCTAATTCCAGAGGAACAACTGGCGGAAAAGGACCGAACACAGAAAACGTGATTGATTCCTGTGTGGTGACAGGAGAGTATAAGCCGAAGAAAGATGAAGATGATGTCATTTGGTATTCAGTATCATTATATACCGTGGGAAAAGGTTCGACGAGTGGAAGCGGGCGATATTCAAATCGCGAGCATAAATACATTGTGTGTGAAGCCATTCCTGATGCTGATGCGTATTTTGACAGGTGGACGGGTGACTTTGGTGGCCGAGGTGAAGTCTTGGAGTTTTTAGTTAATAAGGATGTGACATCCACTGCATATTTCGCTTCGATGACAGGAGATCACAACGACCCTCTTGACCCTGCGAACCGTCCGTGTTTCAGCAAAGCCACAAAAGTCGGCAATCCATTAAACAATATGTCCATTGCCTCTCCTGGATGGTCCGGCTTGCGAGGCGGGACTTTCGGGTATGTGCGAAATGGGGGTACTAAATTTCATTCGGGCTTGGATCTTTATGCGGAGGAGGGTACTCCGGTATACGCTATGATTGACGGAGAAATAGCATCGGATGTCTATGTAATAGAGCAACCTGATAGAGTGGATGATGAATATCCTGTAGGATATAAGGGGAATACAAACGATGCAGGAAACAGTGTTTATGTTAAAGGTCGGCATAATGGTTATGATGTGAAGGTGGGCTATTGGCATCTTCGGTCAGGAACGCCCGTTGCTATAAATCCTCGTACAGGGGATGTGTTCAAACCTGGTGATGCGATTTATAAGGGAGAACTATTAGGCTACACTGGGAGGACAGGAAACGCCTATAATGTCACCAATAAGCACCTTCACCTCGTTTATAAGGTGAAAAACTCTAATGGGGTATATGTGTTTGCGAACCCAGAAAAGATAATCAACGGTTCCGTAAATTGGAAAGACGGTGATCCTTCCACCAAAATAATTATTGGTGGAAAGATAGTTGGCGTGGAATGCGATACTGAAGATAAAGTTAATATTTTATAATATCTTTAATGAACATGTTTAAGAAAATAGTGGCAATATGCTTGACAGCATTTTTATACGTGGCAGTTAGCGCACAGAATTTTTGGGATGAGTTCAGGACTAAAAGTCTTGATGTTGAAGGTGTGAAGATCGGCCAGAAGATGACTTACGACAAGTTCGTGGCTAAGTTCGGGAAGCCAACGGAATATACTCAAAGTGATTCTGATTCTGGAGAAGATGGGACTCCTACTCTTGATGAATATTACAGGGTTGGGAAAGATGTGTTTTATTTTAGGAATAATGGGAGTTTTTGTGGATTTTCCATAAAGGACAAAAGGTTATCAGTTCTGACATTGTGGATTTCTGGAGGTGTTCGTGTGGGCGACAAACTGTCGAGTCTGGACAACTTTAAGTATGGGAAACCCAAGGTCGCATCTTGGCTCGAGCCGAAAGATGGTGTTGTCAAATATACACTGTTTTATAATTATTTGGATGGCCTTGTGTTCCTCTCGGTAAAGAATGGCATAATCTGTTCCATAAGTTATTCCGATCCAATATGATTTAGATAAAAGATGAGTGTATATAGAACTTTACAATCAGGTGAATAAAACATGAATATATTTAAAACGATAGTGACAATATGTTTGGTTGCGTTTTTGTACGTGACAGCTGACGCACAGGACTTTTATGATGAGTTCCGGGCTAAAAGCATTGATGTGGAAGGTATGAAGATTGGTCATAAGATGACTTACGACCAGTTTGTGGCGAAATTCGGGAAGCCGGACAGATATGAGCAAAAGGATGTCGGAGAATCCGGCTGCCCTAGTATAGCCGAGTATTATGATGTTGGCGGAAACTTCTTTTCTTGTAGAAACAATGGCGTTTTTGGTACATTCGTATTGGATGACAATCGTTATGCCGCTCTGACATTGTGGATTCCAGGTGGCATCCGTGTGGGCGACAAACTGTCGAGTTTGGACAACTTTAAGTATGGAAAGCCCAAGGTCGCGTCATGGCTTGAGCCGAAAGATGGTTTTGTCACATATACGTTGTTTTATGATTATCTGGATGATCTGGTGTTCCTCTCGGTAAAGGATGGCATAATTTGCTCCATAAGCTATTCGGATCCAATATGATTTAGATAAAAGATGAGTGTATATAGAACTTTACAATCAGGTGAATAAAACATGAATATATTTAAAACGATAGTGACAATATGTTTGGTTGCGTTTTTGTACGTGACAGCTGACGCACAGGACTTTTATGATGAGTTCAGGGCTAAAAGCATTGATGTGGAGGGTGTGAAGATTGATCAGAAGATGACTTACGGCCAGTTTGTGGCGAAGTTCGGGAAGCCAGATCGATATAAACAGGATAAATCAGAAGGAGATGGCTACTCTTACTTAGATGAATATTATTGGGTAGGGAAGAACTCTTTTTCATTCATAAATAATGGCACATTTAATGAATTCTTTTTAATGGACGATCGATTTGCCGCTCTGACATTGTGGATTCCCGGAGGTGTTCGTGTCGGTGACAAACTATCAAAGCTGGACAACTTCAAATACGGAAAGCCCAAGGTTGCATCTTGGCTTAAACCAGAAGATGGGCTTGTGGACTATGTGCTATTTTATGATTATTTGGATGACTTGGTTTTTCTGTCCGTGAAAGATGGTGTGATTCAAAATATACATTATTCTTCTTCGATGTAGAATGACAAAAAGAAGAGACATATTGAGAAAGGTGTTGGTAATTTGCTTGTTGGCGTTGCCCGCTGTTACGATGATCGCTCAGGACTTCTATGATGAGTTCCGGGCAAAAAGCATTGATGTGGAAGGAGTGAAGATTGGTCAGAAGATGACTTACGACAAGTTCGTGGCTAAGTTCGGGAAGCCAACGGAATATACCCAAAGTGATTCCGGAGAAGGTGGGGAGTCGAGTATTGACGAATATTATAAAGTTGGTCAAGACGTTTTCTATTTTCAGGATAACGGGGCTTTTAGTGGCTTTTCCATAAATGAGAATAAGTTTTCAGTCCTTACTTTGTGGATAACTGACGGGATACGCGTTGGAGATAAACTGTCAAAATTGGATAACTTCAAATATGGTAAACCCAAAGTGGCATCTTGGCTGAAACCAGAGAATGGCTTTGTTGAATATGCCATATTCTATAATCATTTGGATGCTTTTGTGTATTTGTCAGTAAAGGATGGCATAATTCATAACATTCGGTATTCTGATCCAATATAGAATATGTTTAGGAAGATAGTGATAATATGCGTGACAGCATTTTTGTACGTGACAGTCAACGCTCAGGATTTTTATAATGCGTTCCGGGCTAAAAGCATTGATGTGGAGGGGATCAAGATTGGCCAAGTGCTGGATTATTCGCAATTTGTAGCTAAATTTGGATTGCCCGATAAATATGAAAAACAGAGTTCTAATGGCGGTGATTATGAGGTGACTGAAACTTACATAAAAGGTAAATGCTTTTTTGAGTTTTGCGATGGGGGCTATTTTTGTGGTTTTACTCTTTTTGACAATTCGTTTTCCGCATTGACATTGCTCATCAAAGGAGGAATTAAAGTGGGTGATAAGTTGTCCAAACTAGATGATTTTAAGTACGGAAAACCTATTGTCGCAGAATGGCTTAAGCCTTTTAGCTACTATATTCCATATGTTTTATTTCCAGAGCAAGACGGTAAGGTGTTTCTGTTTGTGCGCAAAGGAATAATCGAGAAAATCTCATATTCTGATCCAACATAGAATGGAGATTGTTAAAACACAAAAACTATTGAGTAGTGTCCTGAATGCCAATGCCCAAAAAATCAAGGTCGATAGTCAACTTGACAGCGTCTGGACTCCAGAGGGGAATGCGTGGTTCATGGCGGGATACAAGGATCAGATGGTGTCGTACTGTGTGGGATACAAAAATGGGAAGCGACAGGATTTCATCAAGGTCATAAGGCCTAAATGATGATGACGTTGAGATTGTCAGCCATCCTTCGTCCGAGTGAAACCTACACCAGCCACTGCGTCTTCGCCTTCAGTGTGAGATAAATATAGGTTGCCGGTCAACCGAGAGGTGTCATGATCCTCTTGGTTGACTAGCTTACAGTTTCCGGATGACATTGAGGCCGTCGCGGAGGGGGAGGAGAACGGACTCTACACGGGGGTCGTTGACTATGAGGTCATTGAAGGCGATGATGCCTTGGGTCTGCTTGTCTTTCGGGACTGGATCCTGCCAGAGTTTGCCGTCCCAGAGGACATCGTCGGCGAGGATGAGGCCGCCTGGCCTCACAAGATCGAAGGCCAGATTGTAGTAGGTGACATATTCACGCTTGTTGGCATCCATGTAGACTATGTCGTAGGGGCCTTCAAGAGTGGAAAGGGTCTCGCAGGCGTCCCCGATGTGCAGGGTGATCTTGTCGGCCACGCCGGCCCTTGACCAGCCTTCGCGCATCAGATCCTCCAATTCGTCGTTGATCTCAAGGGTGTCGATGTGGCCGTCCTCCGGAAGTCCGTAGGCCATGCAGGTGGCGGAATAGCCGGTGAACGCGCCGATCTCAAGGATGCGTTTCGCCTTCGAGATCTCCACCAGCATTGTCAGCAGGCGACCCTGGACCGCCCCCGAAAGCATCCGGGGGTAGTTCGTGTGGATGTTGGTCTGTTTCTCGATCCAGTCCAGGGCCTCGCTCTGGCGTGAGGAATGTTCTCTAAGATATTTGTCTGCCGGAGATTCCATATTCATAAGATTTGTGGCCGCACCTTGCCTACAGGAAAATCAGGGAAGAGGTGCTTTCAGGGTTGAATATTCTCAAAGCTGCGTTCCTTATGCCTTCGGAGGTCACCGCCTCGATCGCCTCAATGTTCTGCCTGTCCGTGAATATGGTTCCCAACGACACGAGGCTTTTCCCCATCGAGAGGCACTGGGACTCACCGTTGTCGGAGCTGATGGCGAGCTGGCCGAGGAACTGCTTTTTCGCGGCCTTCAGCTTGACGGAGGAATATTCCTCGTCCTGCATCTTCCGGATAACCTTCCAGATCGCATCCAGACATTTTTCCAAGTTGCCTCGCTCGCACCCGAGACTGATTGTCATTATGCCTGATTCTGTGTACTGTGAATATGACGACTCGACACCGTAAACCCATCCGTTCTTTTCTCGCAAAAGGCTGTTCAGCAAGGAATTGGATGCCGGGCCGCCGATGATGTTGCTCATCAGGATGGCCGCGAAACGCTCCTCTGTGTCGTAGAGTGACGGCGCGAAATTTCCGATGACAGCGTTTACCTCGTGCTTCCTCTTTTCCACCTGCCGGTTGAAGGCTGGTTTGAGTGGAATCGGGGTGACTACACGCTCTCCTCCGGCCATCGGCACCTTTGTGAATACCTTCCCCGCCAGTTTGAGAACATTCTCCTCCATTCTTTTCTCGTCGATGTCGGCCACGATCGCCAGAGCCATATTCGCCGGTACAAAGTGCTCTTTCGTGAACAGTTTCAGCTCTTTGCCTGTGATTTTTTTGACGCTGGCCGCTGTTCCGAGGATCGAGCGTCCGAGAGGATGGCCCTCGAACAGAGCTTCCTCGAACTTGTCATAGACATCATCGGCGGGGGAGTCTTTGTAGGAGTTGATCTCATCGATCACCACACCTTTTTCGACGGCTATCTCTTCTTCCGGGAATGTAGGGCAGGTCGCCAGCTCAAGTAGCAGGGACGCGGCCTTGCCGAGATCCTCCTTGAGAACCGTGGAATGGATCACAATCTCTTCTTTGGTGGTGAACGCGTTCAATTCGCCGCCGAGTCTGTCAAGGTAGCCGCTTATGACTTTGGCACTTTTGCGCTCGGTTCCCTTGAACAGGGTATGTTCGGTGAAATGGGCGATCCCGCTGTGGAAACAACCCTCGTCCCTTGTCCCGCATTTGATTGTCAATGAGCAGTATCCTACCGCATTGCCGCTTCTCTTGACCGCATATCTCAGTCCGCAGTCCGCCGTCCCTACAATCATTATTTCCTTAGAAGTTTGATAGATTTGATGTCGCCAGGGAGGAATCCCTTGCCGTTTCTGGCCGTGATCTTGTGCTTTTTGAAATAGTAAAGCTCGTGGTTGTCGGATCCGATGAGCATCTTGTAGCAGATGGATCCGTTCACGGGTTCTGATGGAGCCACGACATAGCTTACGACAGTGTTGAAGGTCCCTTCCGAGAAGATCTCATCCACCTCGTCCTCATCTTCCTTGATGAGGATGTCCTCGTCCAGAGAACGTTTGGTCTGCTCGTCAACCTGAGGCGCGAAATCCTCTGCCCAGAAGAATATTCTTTTGATTCTCAGTTTTTTTGAGTCTTTCGCTCCGATGTTGGAATAAGCCTTCATCTCAGTGTCGGTGAGGCTGGTGGTGTGCTCCTGGATTATCTTCAGGAAGGCCGGAAGGAGCACGAACTCGCGTCCGGACGGATCCTCGGTCGACCGGAGCGGGAAACTTACGACCTCGAACATGTCATTGATGGACTTGTCGGCTCCTTCTCCACCCTTGACGAGGGTCAGCATGTCGATTCCCGGCTCGGATTCCCTGCGGAACTGTCCTTTGACGACCATTAGAAAATAGAAGTCCGCGTTTCCCTTGAGGTTCTGGAATTCCTCGTTAGAGCAGAATTCGTAAGGGGAGACCGTCCATGTCGCGGCCACGCTTTCCTTGACGGCTTCGTCCAGAAATTCGTCACCGGTGAGGACAACCTTTGTTGTCTTGGATGTGAAATCCTTCAGTTTCTCCCTTCTTGTCGTGATCTGTGCCTGACCTAAGGCATCGGTGGTCAGAAGCAGCCCGGCGATGGCCAAGGCAAGTATTTGAATGAATCGTCTCATGTCTTGTAGCTGTTTGTTTTTCAGTTTGTTTATTCAATATTGCATTGGAGGGTACGGGCTTTGCCGTTGCTCGCGCCGACAAAAAACTCCATACTTCATGCCTCACGACACAAATGTACGAAATATTGCGTAAATTTGCCTTACAAAACTTGGTGCGGACAACCACTCCCTAAGATTTGAACGCTGTTATGTCTGAATACATCGTATCGGCAAGAAAATATCGTCCTGACTCGTTCGAGTCCCTTATCGGTCAGGACAACATAGCCCAGACCCTGAAGAACTCCATCATCAGGGGGAAACTGGCGCACGCCTACCTGTTCTGCGGGCCGCGCGGAGTGGGGAAGACAACCACGGCCAGGATATTCGCAAAGGCCATCAATTGCTCCAATCCTTCGCCGGATATGGAGCCTTGCGGCGAGTGTGAGTCCTGCCGGTCCTTCCAGGAAGGGCGGTCCTATTGTATTCACGAATTGGACGCCGCGTCCAACAACGGTGTTGATGACATCAAGAACCTGATGGACCAGGTGCAGATTCCTCCGCAGGTGGGAAGGTACAGCGTTTACATCATAGACGAGGTCCACATGCTTTCTACCGCGGCTTTCAACGCGTTTCTCAAGACGTTGGAGGAGCCGCCGGCACACGCCATATTCATTCTTGCCACGACCGAGAAGCATAAGATTCTGCCGACGATCCTTTCGCGTTGCCAGACCTACGATTTCAACAGGATCTCGGTGCCGGACATCGTCAGCAACCTTAGGATGATAGCGGGGAAGGAGGGTGTGAATATTGATGATGAGTCCTTGCATGTGATAGCGCAGAAAGCCGACGGGGCTATGCGTGACGCGCTTACGATCTTTGACCAGACGGTGGCGTTCTGCGGGACCGATGTGAAGTACGAGGAGGTTTTGAAGAACCTCAATGTGCTTGATTATGACTATAGTTTCAATCTCGTGGACGCTTTTCTGGCGGGGGACTACGGCTCCGCGTTGCTGAAGTTCGATGAGATTCTTTCCAAAGGGTTCAACGCATTGCATTTCTGCGCTGCTTTGAGTTCGCATTTCCGGGACTTGATGGTGACGAAGAACGGCGGGCTTGAGGCTTTGCTGGAATTGCCGGATTCGCTGAAGAAGAGGTATGAGGAGCAGGCCTCCAGGTGTTCGCTGAAGTTTTTGTACGATGCGTTGAGTGTCACTTCCGCTTGCGAGGCTGGGTATAAACAGGCTGTGAACCCAAGGTTGCACATAGAGTTCGCTTTGATGAAGCTCAGTTTCTTGATTAAGGCGCCGGAGGCTGGGACAGTTAAGGTTGCTGTTGAGAAGGCATCCGCCGACAGTGGTTCATCAGACTTCCGCGCTTCGCGCTCCATCCCGTCACCTGCGCCGCAGGTGACACCCGTTCACGGGGCCACGGGCGGCCACGGCCTGACTGAACCGCAGTCGGCGGACGCCGCACGGGAACCGGGAGCGGTCGGGGCGGTCGCTGAGCCTGTGGTTCGACAAAACTCACCAACCATCGAAGCGGCTTCGGATAGGCCTATTGAAAGTGCAGTCACTTCGACAAGCTCGGTGACCGAAACCGCTGACTCGGCGACCGGAAATGATGTGGCTGTAGAGAATGTTGGTTCGCAGGCCATTGCTGAGGAGAATCCCGCCCCGAGGACGAGAAGGAAGCCGGTGAAGACCGGGGTGTCCTTGTCACTCAATTCGATGATCGAGGAGGAAGAGAACAAGAAAGTCGTCAAGGAGGCCGCACCGGTCGCTGACGTGATCCCGGATGACGATGCGGTGCTGGAGGCCTGGAAGACAATCCCGGCCGAGAACGCTTCAAGCCCGAGACTCGCCAACACCCTTCAGAACGCGGAGGTCGGCATCGAGACGAAGGACGGCTACAAGATGTTGACATTCAAGGTCAGCAACGCCGCACAGGAAAAATGGATCCGGGAGAACCGGCTCATGGTTCTGGAAGGAAATTTGCGGAAGAAGGTTGGATCTTCAAGAATCCGTCTTGAAGTGGGTGTGCTGCCGATTGAGGACAAAGGTGTACAGCCCTATACCGATCAGGAAAAGGCCACCGTCCTGATGGGACAGAACGGGGAGGTGCAGAACCTGGTCAAGGATTTCGGCCTTGAGACAAGATAATGATTGACAATTAGATTTGAGATAAGATGAAACTTCATTGCGAGAACCTCGTCAAGAAATATGGCATCAGAACTGTCGTGAAAGGCGTTTCGATGGAGATTAACCAGGGAGAGATTGTTGGCTTCCTCGGTCCTAACGGAGCAGGGAAGACCACCAGTTTCTATATGATCACCGGACAGATTGTCCCGAACGGAGGACGTGTGTTCCTTGATGATGAGGACATCACCGAGCTTCCTATGTACAAAAGAGCTCAGAAAGGAGTCGGCTATCTGCCGCAGGAGGCTTCCGTGTTCCGCAAGATGTCTGTGGAGGACAACATAATGTCCGTGATGGAGATGTCGGATATGTCCAAGGCGGAGAGACAGGAGAGACTTGAGGATCTGATCAATGAGTTCAATCTCTCGAAGGTGCGCAAGAGCCTTGGAATCCAGTTGTCCGGAGGTGAGAGACGACGCTGCGAGATCGCCCGCGCCCTTGCCATCGACCCGAAGTTCATCCTGTTGGATGAACCGTTCGCCGGTGTGGATCCTATAGCCGTGGAGGACATCCAGTTCATCATCGCGAAACTGAAGTACAAGGACATCGGTGTCATCATCACCGACCACAATGTGGGTGAGACTTTGGCGATCACGGACCGCGCCTACCTGCTTTACGAGGGCACAATCCTCCAGCAGGGCACTCCGGAAGCTCTCGCCGCCGACGAGGACGTCCGCACCAAATACCTCGGTTCCGGCTTCGTCCTGAAGAAGTCCGTCTCCGTAGAGCGCGCCAAAGCCGAACATGCTGCCCTTGAGGTCGCCCGAGCCGCCAAGTCAGCCTCAGCCGCTGACTCGGCTGAGGGGTAATATTCATACGCTTTATCCCAACAGGCCTTGCTTGAAAGACCCTGAACACATCGTCCTTGAAGCGCTCTTTGTCAAAACCGGCAGCCTTCTTCGAGAGGCGGTCGAGGTTTGAGAAGGGCTCCACCACCTTCCTCGCTATGGTACGCTTCGTCTCCTCGTCTGTGGAACGCATCATACTCCTCAAAGTCTATCTTGAATCTTCTCGTTATTAATTAAGGATAAGGCCAGATTAAGCGTACGGTCAGAGGATCATAAACATGTGATAGTGCTCCAGTTGAGGGCAAAAACACCTACGACGGCAGCATTATAAGGAGAAAATGCTGCCGTCGTGAGATGTGAAGGCCTCGTTTATACCGTCAAAGGCCGTCCTCATTGATTGGTTATTATTTCTCCGTCTCGGTGATTTCGGCCATGACCTTTTCGGCTTTGGCGTAACCATCAGCGGGGGCCTTCCACATAAAGGCCACAACGGCGGCTCCCACGAGGCCTATGATCACGGAGACGAGGAATACGGAGTCCCAGCCGAAATGCTCGGCGAGGTAGCCGAATGTCACACCGGAGATGGCTGTGCTGGCGTACCCGAATATTCCCAAGATGCCGTTTGCGGTGGCGCAGGCGTGCTTGGTGGCCTGCTGGGAGGCGGAGGTGCCGAGAAGAGCCTGTGGACCGTAGATGAAGAAGCTGGAAAGGCAGATGAATATGGCGGAGAGCCACGGCATTCCGGCAGGGGACTTCCAGAACAGGAAGAACGACAGGGTGGCGCCGACCGTGCAGATGAAGCAGGTCCTGTGCGCGCGGCTCTTCATGAACTTGTCCGTGAACCATCCGGCCAGCAGCATTCCGGCGATGCCTCCGACCAGCTCGGACGCGGCCACGACAGTGCCTGCGGTGGAGATCTCCATGCCCTTGTACTGTGTCAGGAAGGTCGCGCCCCAGTCAAGGATCGTGAAACGGACCACATATATGCAGAAGTTGGACACTGCAAGGATCCAGATCAGAGGGTTGGCGAACACCATACGGTTGACGAAAGACTTGAATGACTTTCCGGACATATTGTCGGCCAATGAAGCGTCGGAGGTTTTATCTTCAGAGTTCTCGTCCTTATTCATGTCCTCGATTTCAGGAAGTCCTACGGACGATGGGGTGTCCTTCAATGTGAAGAACAACGCGACGGCGCCCACGAGGGCGATGGCGGCGGGAACAGCGAAGCAAAGCTGCCATGCGCTGTAGCCGTAGTGCTTCAGGAGGAATCCGCAGATCACGCTGATGAGTCCGGCTCCGATGGAGTGGGAAGCGTTCCAGATGGACTGCTTGGTGGCAAGCTCGGAAGGCCTGATCCAGTGGCACATGAGACTGATGCACGGTGGCACTCCCATGCCCTGGAAATAGCCGTTGAGAACCCATAATGTACCTATGATATAGACCAGCGTCATCGTGGCCTTGCCCTCGGTGTCCAGCACATTCATGAACGAGTTCATGGACGGGCTGAAGCATATTACAAGATTGGTCACGGCTGACAACACGAGGCCGAGGGACATGAGCTTCCTGCGGCTGAACCTGTCGGCCAGAAAACCGTTGACGAAGCGGGATATTCCATAGATGATGCCATTCAGGGTCAGGAATATACCCAACTGGACCTTGGATATTCCCAATTCCGCCTCAAGCGCCGGCATGACCACGCTGAAATGCTTCCTGACAAAGTAATATAGCGCATACCCTATCATCAATGTGATCAGAGTGCGCCACTGCCAGTAGTTATACTTCTTTTCTGTCTGCTTGTCCATAATATTCGTTCATTAATATGTGATCCCTGTCCGGCACGCGTCACTGTTGCCTGGGGGCTGGAGAAGGCGGCGCCGGTGTTGTGCGATATGACGGCAAATGTAGGGATTTTTCGGAGATATTCAATAATTGGCCGAAAAAGGCTATCTTTGTCGGAATTTCGTAATAGGCGGGATTCTGTAATATGATGACACAAGAACAAAAAAAACGTTTCCAGTATTGGCAGTGGCGCACAATCATCGGAACGATGATCGGCTACTCTATTTTCTATCTTGTACGTAAGAACTTTTCTTTCGCCATTCCTGGTCTGACCGCTGAATATGGCATCACCAAGGCCACGTTCGGAGCTATCCTCGCCATCGCAAGTTTCATGTATGGCGTGTCCAAGTTGATAAACGGCTTTCTGGCCGACCGTCTCAACGGCCGCTGGCATCTTGTCACCGGATTGTCCGTCAGCGCGTTCGTGAACATCCTGTTCGGAGCGGGCGCGATGATCTGCGCCTACTTTGTCGGGGCGGACTACGGGCCGAAGTTTGTCAATTACCTTGTCATCCTGTTCGCTGTGCTTTACGTTGTCAACAATGTGTTCCAAGGATGCGGATTCCCTCCTTGCAACCGTCTGATAACCCACTGGGTACCACCTCACGAGCTCGCTACCAAGATGTCCATCTGGAACACCTCGCATTCTGTAGGAGCTTTCCTCGTCGCCGTGCTTTGCGGCTACATCATGGGGCACACCGGAGTGGACATGAGCGCTGACGCTGAGGTCCGCGCACGTGTCGCCGAGAACACGGCGAACATCACCGCGTCGATGGATCCGGCCGCGGCCCAGGCCTATGTCGATTCCGCTCTGCAGCACATCGGATCCTGGCAGTGGGCCTTCTGGATTCCGGCCGCTATCGCTGTACTCGGTGTGATCTTCATCATCGTGACCTTGAGGGATACTCCTAAGTCGGTGGGGCTTCCTGAGCTTGAGGGCACGAAGGTGGCGGACAAACATGATGAGGCAGAGAAGAAAGAGTTCAGGCAGTTCATCATCAACAAAGTCATCAAAAACCCTATCGTGTGGATTCTGACGCTGGCTGACTTCTTTGTGTACATTGTGCGTATGGCTGTGCTTGACTGGGGACCATCCTTCCTTCAGGAAAGCCGTGGACTGTCTCCGGCGCTTTCTGCATGGACGGTCGCCATATTTGAGGCCTTCGGCGTTGTCGGAATGCTTGTGGCCGGAGTGGTCTCCGACAAGTTGTTCCACAGCAAGGCACAGAGAACCTGCGCGTTGTGTATGGTTGGCGTTATGGCGTTCCTCATCGTGTTCTGCCTTCTCCCGGCATCCACAAACCCTGTTGTCCTTATGCTGGTGCTTGCCTGCATCGGTTTCTTCCTCTATGGCCCTCAGGCTCTCATCGGTGTCGTGGCGTCCAATCAGGTGACCCGTCGTGGAGCTTCCTCAGCCAACGGAATCATCGGCTTCGTGACTTATCTCAGCCCTATCATCTCTGGATTCGTGTTCGGCCACATCGCCGACAACCCTAAGTTCGGTTGGGAAGGGGTGTTCAAGATCATGATATTTGTCGCCGCTCTCGGTCTTGTCACCTTGCTGACCCTCTGGAACAAGAAGACTGACGGCTACGCTGAAAACCAGGAGTAAGAGGTTACTTCTGAATATTCATAAAAAAACTACCGCCGCGAAGTTGTGATCCTTCACGGCGGTTTTTATATTCAATGAATATCTCCCTATTTCGCGTCGAACGCGAAGATGTGCGCCTGTTCGGCTCCCCATGTGGATGTCACCACGAGACGCAGTTCCTTGGCCTTGACAGGCTCGTCGAATTTGATGTGCCTGAGGCGGAGGTAGTTGTCGGTGTCCTCGTAGAGGGTGATCCACTCGTTCTTCACCTTGGCTTCGACCTTGAAACCTTTCGCCATCATCTTAGGCATCTCCACGCGCTCTGTGGTGGCTTCAAGCTTGCGCATCCTCTTGCTCCTGTACTTGAAGTCGGAGTCGAAGATGATGCGGACACCGGTCAGTTCCACAGGCTTTTTCCAGCTGTAAACGATGCTCTCGTCGCCCGGGGCCACCCACACGCCGTTGTCCTCTCCGTCCCATTTGCGGTCGATTCCGTTGCGAAGAGGCAGGTTCGAGTCGGCTGTGGTTGCGGACATCGTGAGCTCTGATGGCTTTCTCCACCTGTAAGGCAGCATGCTGTCATCGTCCTCAAGCATGTCCTGAAGCTCGGCGATGTGATCCTTGCGGACTCCGGCCGGGGTTGTGCCGTATTTGATCGCGAGTGCGGCTCCGGTTCCGGCAGCCTGTCCGAGAAGGGCGCAGGTGGACATCACTCTGGTCGAGGACAGTCCCATGTGTGTGGCGGAGATGTCACGTCCGGCGAACATCAGGTTCGGCACGTTGACTGAATAGAGGCAGTCGAACGGGATACCGAAACGTTCCGGAGTCGTGTGCTCGACCGAGAATATTCCTTTTCTGTGGAAAGCGTCCGGATGGTGGTTGTCCAATGTCCATCCTCCGTAGGCGATAACGTCCGGGAAATGTCCTCCGGACATCACGTCGTTCTGGGTCAGGATGTGAGGGCCGATGTAGCGGGTGGACTCACGCTTGCCCGGAAGCGAGCCGATCCAGTCGAGGTCGTAGTTCTTGCAACGGCCGTCAGGGTTGTTTTTCATGTATTCCCAGACACCGTAGGCGATGCGCTTGAGCTCGTACTGGATGTCGTTGGCGTCGAAGATCGTGTTCAGGTTGCCGCCGAACTCGATCCACCAGAAGTTGTTGTCTTTCGGGTAAGGCTTCTTGTAGTTGAACTTCACTCCCGGGATTGTGGACTTAGGCTTGTCGTAGTTGAAGTCATCGTCCGTGAAATGGTAGGCCCATTCGGGAGCGGTGAACGGATGATCCTCGTCTGTCTTGCGGAGCTGGAGCAGGATGGAGTTGCCCATTGTCTTCGCGTCCCCGCCCTCGTCAAGGAAGGTCTCGTCAAACTCGCTTGGCAGCTCGCGTCCGTGGCGGTATTTCGCTCCGGAGAGACGTAATATTCCATCACCGGTGCAGTCGGCGAAGATTGTACCTTTTATAAGGTATCTGGTGTAGGCGTTGATGTTCCATGCCTTCACGGCGGCGATCCTGTCACCGTCCATCACGACATCCTCGACTGACGTGTTGAGGAGAAGCTTGATGTTCGGCTCCATCACCACTGTGGAGTAGATGGCGTCATCCCAAAGGGTGTAGCGGAGGAGCGGGTTGAAGCGGAAGTTCCTCATCTGCATTTCCTCAAGCAGACCGGCCTCGGCGTTCTGGTCGCCCTTGGCTCCGACTATTCCCATCCTGACTTCGCTGGAGGCGTTTCCGCCGAGAACAGGCCTGTCCTGCACGAGAATCACGGTCGCTCCGTGCCTTGCCGCGGACACGGCGGCGCACACTCCGGACAGTCCGCCGCCGGCGACAACGATGTCCGCGCTCAATTCCACATCCTTGATTGTCTTTGCGTTCTGCTCTGTCAGCATTCCTTGGGCATAAGCCGTCGTAGAGGTCAACGGCATCAAAACCGCCGCTAACGCTCCGGCAATAATAGAGAATGATTTTCTTGTCATTTTTCGTCAGTGTTATTTTCCCTCAAAATTAGCCAAAATATCGCTATGAGACAATTATTCCGCCATTTTTCGTAACTTTGCATGATGACCGACCAATGTCGGTGAATTAACTACAGTAACGTGCCGACGCATTTTGCCTGATGCTGAATACGCCGGCGGATAAAGTCAAGAAATACAATGAAAACAGCAATTCAGTTCGGAGCGGGAAACATCGGCCGTGGATTTATCGGTGCCGTGCTTTCAAAATCAGGCTATCAGGTAGTGTTTGCGGATGTCAACAAGGAAATAGTTGACAGGATCAATGCGGACGGGCAATATACCGTGCACATCAAGGATGTTGAGAGCGAGGATATCCTCATCTCTGGAGTCTCTGCCGTGGATTCGTCAACGGACGCCGTGGTGGAGAAGATCAAGGAGGCGGAGTTGATCACGACAGCCGTAGGTCTCAGGATCCTCCAGTTCATCGCTCCGGCTATCGCCAAGGGAATCATCGCCCGCAAGGATTCCGGAATAGAGGCTCCGCTCAACATCATCGCGTGCGAGAACGGGCTCATGGCGTCCTCACGTCTCAAGGAGGCTGTATATTCCCATCTGGACGAGGCCCAGAAGACTTGGTGCGTGGAGCACGTCGGTTTCCCGGACTGCTCGGTTGACCGCATCGTCCCTCCGGTGAGGAGCGAGAATCCTATCGATGTCGCCGTGGAGAGATTCTACGAATGGAATGTGGAAGAGAAGGCTTTCGTCGGTCCGGCTCCAAAGGTTGAGGGAATGAATATGGCCGATAACCTTCTGGCCTACATCGAGAGGAAACTTTTCACTCTGAACACCGGTCATGCCATCACCGCATACCTCGGCAAGATGAAGGGCTGCACGACAATCACAGACAGCATCGCTGTTCCTGAGGTTTATGAGACCGTTCATGCTGCCATGCAGCAGAGCGGCGAGGCTCTCGTGAAGCAGTTCGGTTTCGATCATGAGGCTCACTTCAAGTACATCGAGAAGATCATCGGACGTTTCCGCAACCCTTATCTTCAGGATGACGTGAACCGCGTGGGACGCGAACCTATGCGCAAGCTCTCCCCGGATGACAGACTTGTGAAGCCGGCCATGACCGCCAAGAGTTTCGGTCTTCCTTACGACAAGATTCTGCTCGGTGTCGGAGCCGCCTTGCATTTCGACAATCCAGAGGATCCGCAGAGCGTCCAGATGCTCGACCTGATCAAATCAAAGGGACTTGAGGCGGCGGTTTCCGAGATCACCGGAATCAATGCCGGGGACCCGATGGTCGCTGAGATCGTCAATGCCTACAAGGAAGTGGAAAGAATATAATCGGCTGCTTTTTGCGTGAATATTCAAATCACATGAAACGCATATTATCATTCTTGCTGCTGGTCGGCATCGCTGTGGCGTCAGGTGCACAGGTGAAGGTAAACTGCGGCCCTTATCTGCAGAATGTCACGGAGGACAGTTTCACGGTGGTCTGGACCACGAACGGGCCGGCTGTAGGTTGGATTGAACTGGCTCCGAACGACGGTACGAATTTCTACAATGTGGAGAGACCTAAATATTTCGACCTCAGAGGAATGGGCAGGAAGCCGATCGGTACGCTCCACAAAGTCACGGTCTCCGGCCTGAAGCCAGGCACCACATACAGGTACCGCGTGATGTGCCAGGGCGTTCTCTCGCAGGAGAACAGAGCCAGAATCCTCTACGACGAGGGTTACGGGCTGGATCTGAAGAAAAGGCCTACCAAAGTTACCACAAAGGCTCTTGAATATGACAAGGTCAAGTTCGCCGTGGTGAATGACATGCACGAGCATGATTCCGTGATGCAGGTACTTTTCAAGGACGCCAAGGACAAGTACGATTTCGTCTGCTTCAACGGCGACATGACCTCGGCTATCGACAGCGTGGCCGAGATCCGCATGCACTACATGAACACCGCGTCCAAACTTTTCGCTTCGGACACTCCGCTTTACCTCTGCCGCGGCAACCATGAGTACAGAGGCAACGATGCCGTCAAGTACCTTGACTACTACCAGACTTCAACAGGAAGGACGTACTACACGGCCTCTTACGGGAAGTTTTTCTTCCTGTTCCTCGACTCTGGAGAGGACAAGGTTGACAGTGACATCAGGAATCTGAACATCATGATCACCGAAGACTACCTGAAAGAGGAGGCCGAGTGGCTGAAAGGCGTTGTGGCGAGCGATGAATATAAGAACGCCGAGATGAGGATCGCGTTCTGCCATATTCCTCCGTCAGACAAGGGATGGCATGGCAATGTGATGGTCAGCAAATATTTTGTGCCGACGTTGAACGGTACAGGCCTGGACCTGATGTTGTGCGCTCATATTCATAAATACCGCTTCAACGATGCGAACACCATCGGAGCGGACTTCCCTGTGCTTTGCAACGCCAACAGGCAGCGCATCGACGCGGTGGTGGACAAGGACGGCATCCGTCTGGACTTCTTCGATGAGACCGGCGCCAAGATCAAGAGCATGAAATTCGACAAGAAAAAATAAGTTTTATATTTTGAATATATGAATAGGATTACATTAGCGTTGGCGTTGTCTCTGACTGTTATGACCGCCTCGGCGCAAAACAAAAAGGTGGACTATACGTTCACGGAGGCCTCTGACCTCACAATGGTGGGCAAACTCATGCCGGACACACCTAACCCTTACCATAGGGTTGACACGGTGAGATTCAAAGGTTTCACAAAAAGCGAGAACAGACAGGTAAGGATGTCCGCCGGTCTTGCGGTGGCTTTCAGGACCGACTCGAAAATCATCACGATCCGGACAAAATATGAGGATCGGAGTTTTCCTGTGAACACCGGAGGACTGTCTGCCCGTGGTTATGATTTGTATATCAGGAACAACGGGGAATGGCTTTGGGCCGCGTCCGCGGTGGCAAAGGACAACAAGCCTGACGAGAATGTCACTCTGATCAAGGACATGGATGGAACGATGCATGAGTGCCTTCTTTACCTGCCTGTATTCAGTGAGGAGTCTTCCATAAAGATCGGTACGGAGAAAAACGCCAGCATCGAGGCCATCGACAATCCGTTCAGACATAGAATCGGAATATTCGGTTCAAGTTTCACGCACGGAACCAGCACTTCCAGGGCGGGTATGTCCTACCCGGACCAGTTGAGCCGTATGACAGGACTCCAGTTCCTCAGTCTTGGATGCTCCGGCAACAGCAAGTTGCAGACTTACTTTGCTGATGTGCTCTGTGCGGCTGACGTGGACGCATTGGTGTTCGACGGGTTCTCAAACCCTGAGGCTCCGATGATCAAGGAAAGGCTCTTCCCGTTCATTGAGAAACTGCAGAAGGCTCATCCTGGCGTTCCGCTCATCTTCCAGCGCACAATCTACCGCGAGTACCGCAACTACAACACTGACAGAGACAGGAACGAAAGCGCCAAGATAGCGATGGCTGACAGCCTTATGAATATCGCCGTCAAGAAGTACAAGGATGTCTATTATGTGAAGACAACCTGTGCCACGTCAAAGGATCACGAGGCAACGGTCGATGGGATCCACCCTTCTGACTACGGTTACACCCTTTGGGCAAGATCCATTGAAAAGCCGATCAAGAAAATCCTCAGGAAATACGGAATCAAATAGCCGTGACCTGAAATTGAACAAGGGATAAAAAAAGACCGGGCGGCTTTGCGGAGCCGTCCGGTTGTCTTTTTGATTATGAGATGATCGCTTACACTCTCTGGCCGTAGGAACGGTCGGTGGTGTTGACGGTGATCTTGTCGCCCTGGTTGATGAAGAGCGGAACCATAATCTTGGCGCCGGTCTCAAGGGTGCACTCCTTCAAAGCGCTGGTGGAGGCGGTGTTGCCCTTCACGGCAGGCTCTGTGTAGGTCACCTCAAGGGTAACGTATGTAGGGAGCTCGCAGGTGAGGCACTTCTCCTCAGGCTCGACGACGAACATCATCTCGACGTGCTGGCCTTCCTTCATCAGGTCGGAGTTCTCAACTACGTCGTGAGGCAGGTGGATCTGCTCGTAGGTCTCCTCGTGCATGAAGTTGAATCCGTCCTCGTCAGAGTAAAGGAACTGGTAAGGACGTCTCTCGACGTTGATGACATCGATCTTCATACCCGCGGTGAAGGTGTTCTCAAGGATCCTTCCGTTCTCAAGGTTACGAAGCTTTGTCTTTACGAATGCCGGACCCTTTCCTGGCTTAACGTGCTGGAAATAGACTACCTGGCAAGGCTTGCCGTTGTAGCTGATATAAAGGCCGTTCTTAAAATCTGCTGTTGTTGCCATAAAAATATGTAATGAATTTAGATTTCAAAAGATTGATGCGCAATCATTTCGACCGCAAAGTTAACTATTTGCGGATATTCTTGCAAAAAATTCTTTCAGCGACCTGTTCCAGAAGCCATCCCGGCGTTGATGTCGCGCCGCAGACTCCTACCTTGTCTCCGTCCGAGAACCATTCCGGTTCCAATTCCGAAGGATCGGAAATATGATAGGTTCGCTGATTCCTGGACTTGCAAAGATCGAAAAGCACCTTTCCGTTGGAACTGGAAACCCCTGACACAAAGACGATGACATCGTGTCGAAGAGCGAAGTCGGCCAGTTCCTCGTGTCGTGACGCCACCTGTGAGCAGATCGTGTTGTGAACCTGAAGACTTGCACCCGGACATGACTCCAGCACCTTGCAGATCTCGGAATATTCCACTGGACTCTTTGTTGTCTGAGAGAATATCTCCAACGGCTTGTCAGTCCGGATAGAACCGTCCTCAAGGGCGGAAAGCAGCATCGGCATATTCTCAATCACCACCGCGTCGCCGCTGACTTGCCCAAGCAGACCAAGCACCTCGGCGTGCCCGATTTTCCCGAATATGACGATCTGTCCTCCGGCGGGCTTGACCCTCTCGTAGGCCTCCCTGATGCTCTTTTGCAGTTTCAGCACCACCGGACAGGTGCAGTCTATGACCGTCAAACCAAGTTTTTGAGCCAATGAATATGTCTGCGGCGGCTCGCCGTGCGCCCTTATGAGAAGCGTCTCCGAAGAAGGATCGGGAATATTCATAAGTCCGTCTTTGTCGACTGTGACCAGTCCTTTCTCTCCGAGCCTCCGGAGTTCCGCCTCGTTGTGGACAATGTCCCCGAGGGAGTATAGTGTCCTGCCGGGAGACTCCTCAAGGAACTTCTCGGCTCGGCCGATCGCCCTAATCACTCCTCCGCAGAAGCCGGAATGCTTCTCGATCTCAACCTGAAGAGCCATGACCCTCTATTCAAGGATTCCGAAACGGCCCTGCGCAAGTCCTTGGAACCAAACCAGTTCCTCGTGCAGGTTCATGTCCGAATTGTCCAGCACGAACGCGTCGGCGGCCCTGGAAAGAGGGGAAACCTCACGATGGGAGTCGATATAGTCCCTCTCCCGAAGGTTTTTCATCACGTCCTCCAGTTTCGGCTCCTGTCCCTTGGCCTTCATCTCGTCGAAACGCCTTTGTGCCCGGACCTCATCGCTGGCTGTCATGAATATCTTGACCTCGGCGTCCGGGAACACCGTCGTGCCGATGTCCCTGCCGTCCATCACGATTCTTTTCCTCTGTCCGAAAGCGTGCAGACGCTCATCGACATATTCCCTGACAAACGGGATCGCCGAGATCGGACTGACGTGGCCGGACACCTCCAGCGTGCGGATCTCCTTTTCTATGCATCTGTCTCCGATGAATGTTCCCTCGGCCTTGAAATCCAGCCCCAAATCCGGTAGTGCAGCCTTGAGGGCGGCTTCGTCAATGGCTCCGTCCTTCCCGATGAACCCTTTCTCAAGGGCGTACAAGGTAACTCCACGGTAGAGAGCCCCGGAGTCCAGATAAAGGAATCCGAAGTGTTCCGCTATCAGTCTGGCAAGCGTGCTCTTGCCTGTCGATGAGTAGCCGTCGATGGCTATGATGATGTCAGGTAATTTCATACGGCAAAATTATCAATTTTTATCTAAAGAATAAAGTTATCCTTTTCATTTCCCAAAGAAAGAAATTTGTCCGATATTTGTATTACGGAATATCATTCCAGAACAAGTAATATTACCGTTATCCGGAGGCGTGGGTTCCGCGGAAACGGGATGTGCGATTTATAGGTAAGAACAAAGACGAATTTCTATGAAGATATTGATTGTTGATGACGAGAGGTCCATCAGGAATTCCCTTAAGGAGATTCTGAGTGACGAGGGCTACGATGTGGATGTGGCCGAGGACGGCGCGACCGCCCTTGCGATGGTGGACAAGGAAAGATACAATGTGATTTTCTGTGACATCAAGATGCCGGGAATGGACGGAACCGAGGTTCTGGACAAGATGATGGCCGAGGGCATAGACTCCGCGGTCGTGATGATTTCAGGTCACGGGGACATCGACACCGCCGTTGAGTGCATCAAGAAAGGCGCGTTTGACTTCATCCAGAAGCCTCTGGACCTGAACAGGATTCTGATCACGATCAAGAACGCCTCCGAGAAGGCTACGATAATCTCCGAGAACAAGACTCTGAAAAAGAAGGTTTACGGCCAACGGATGATAGGGGAGTCAGAGCCTATCCGGCATGAGCGCGACATCATTGCGAAAGTCGCCCCGACTGACGCCCGTGTGCTGATCGTCGGCCCCAACGGTTCGGGCAAGGAGCTGGTTGCGCGGAGTCTCCACGAGCAGAGTGCCAGAAGCGCGATGCCGTACATCGAGGTGAACTGTGCGGCCATCCCGTCGGAACTGATTGAAAGTGAATTGTTCGGCCACGAGAAAGGCGCTTTCACCTCGGCCATCAAGCAGCACAAGGGTAAGTTCGAGCAGGCTGACGGCGGGACTCTTTTCCTGGACGAGATCGGGGACATGAGCCTTGCCGCTCAGGCCAAGGTGCTGCGTGTGCTGCAGGAGCGCAAGCTCTCCAGGGTCGGCAGTGACAAGGACATAACTGTTGACGTGAGGGTGGTGGCGGCCACGAACAAGAATCTTCAGGATGAGATAGCCAAGGGCAATTTCAGGGAAGACCTGTACCACCGCCTGAGCGTCATCGTCATCAAGGTGCCGTCGCTGGACGAAAGGAAAGATGACATCCCTCTGCTTATTGACTATTTTGTAAATCAGATCAGCACGGAGTCCGGGATGCCGGTGAAAACATTTTCTCCCGAAGCGGTCAGGCTGCTCCAGGAGAAATCATGGACTGGTAACATCAGGGAGCTCCGCAATGTCGTGGAGCGCCTGATGATACTTGGAGGGAATCCTGTCAGCGGGCAGGATGTAAAAGATTACGTGAGTCCGATTCAATAGCCTTCTTCAGCGTGACATCCACGTTGAGGTACATCTTGTAGAAGGCGTTCTCACCGAGCTTGGAATAACGTCCCACGAGGGCGCGCAGTTGCGGGAGGAGATATTCACTTGTCTCTTCCCATTCCTTTTGGGTGCAGGTGATGCCGTCCTTCGAGGAGGCATATTCACGGAATGCGGACGGGATATTCATTCTGTCCAGGAATATTCCAAGTTCGGCGTCATTGTCGATTTCGGAGAGCCGCGATTTGTATTTGTCGAACATCGCCGAGGCGAACCTCATCTGCGTCGCTTTCTTGTTGCAGGCGATGAAGAACTTAGTGGCCCTGGTGGTGTCCACCGGCACGAACACGTCCGGGATGATGCCGCCACCGCCATAGACCGTCCTTCCGGCCACTGTCTTGTAGGCGGCCGTGGAGTCAACCTTGATGCTGTCAGCGTCGTACATCTCTCCGTCGGCGTAGCGCTTGTAGATGTCGTATTGGTAGTCTTCTGAATATGGCTTCTGGATGCAACGGCCGGATGGCGTGTAGAATCTTGCGACCGTCAGACGCACTCCGGACCCATCGCTGAAATAGACTGGCTCCTGCACGAGACCCTTGCCGAACGAGCGCCTTCCGATGATGAGGCCTCTGTCGTTGTCCTGGATGGCTCCTGCGAATATCTCGCTGGACGAAGCCGTGGACTCGTTGATCAGTACTGTCAGGTCAATGTCCTGAAGGAGGCCCTTGCCGTCGGCCTTGTAGTCGTCCTTCTTGCGGTGAAGGCCCTGCATATAGACGATCTCGTCACCTTTCTTGAGGAACATGTCGCAGAGCAGCAGTGCCTGGTCGAAATACCCTCCTGTGTTGTCACGCAGGTCGAAGATCAGCTTCTTCATCCCTTCCCCGAGCAGTGTGGCGCTGGCCTGTGAGAACTCCGAGAATGTCGTTCTGGAGAACTTGGAGAGCTTGATGTAACCGGTGGTGTCATTGATCATAAACGAAGCGTCCACGCAGTGCATCGGAATCTTCCCTCTTGTGATCTCGAACGGAATCGTCTCGTTGCCTCTGCCGACTGTTACCGTGACCTTGGTCCCGGCCGGACCCTTCATCCTGCGGACCATACTGTCCTGAGGAAATTTCACTCCGGCGATGTCCTTGTCCCCGACCTTGAGGATCCTGTCACCCTTCTGAAGTCCGACTTTCTCGGACGGGCCTCCCGGGATGACTTCCAGCACGATGGCCGTGTCGTTAGGAACGTTGAACTGGATGCCGATTCCATCGAAATTGCCGGCCAGATCGGTCTCCGCCTCGGTCAGCTCGACAGGTGGCATATAGACTGAATGAGGGTCCAGCTCAGCCAACGCGGCGGTGATGGCCGCATCGGTGACTTTCCCGACATTGATAGTGTCAACATAGTTCTTGTCGATCTGGTCAAGGATCAGATTCAGTTTCCGCCAGTCCCCGTACTGCACACGGAGCATATTCCTTTTCTGGCTGTAGGCATTGTAGGCCAGCATAATGAGCGCGCCCACGACTATTCCCAGAATTGCGATCCAGATGGAAGATATTCGTTTCATCCTAATCTATCTTTTCAACTTTGATTCCAGCCTTGCGGAGCAGGTCAACTCCGTCCGTGAGGCGATATTCATCCTTATAGACGACTCTTTTTATGCCGGCCTGGATGATCAGTTTCGAGCATTCGATGCACGGGGAGGCCGTCACGTAGAGGGTCGCCCCGAGGCTGCTGTTGCCTGACTTCGCGACCTTGGTGATGGCGTTGGCCTCGGCGTGGAGAACGTAGGGTTTTGTGGCCCCGTTCTCGTCCTCGCAGACGTTCTCGAATCCGGACGGCGTTCCGTTGTAGCCGTCGGAGATGATCATCCTGTCCTTGACCAGGATCGCTCCGACCTGCCGTCTCTTGCAATAGGAGTTCCTGGCCCAGATCTCGGCCATCTCAAGGTATCGCTGGTCAAACTTTTCCATTATTTGTTTCTCTGGTAGAGGTATCTCTTGATGCTCTTCTTAGGAGTTCTCTCGAAATCTTCCGGCATAAACTCGATCTTCTTGATCTTGGCGTAGTTAGGGATCTCCCTGTTGATCTCCGGAAGCTGTGATGTCAGCGTCTTTTCCAGATCCTCACGGTTCATCCCGTCCAGCTCGCCCTGATGGTAGTCAGGGTAAACGAGGGCTGTAAGGCCGCCGTTGTCTTCGATGACAAGCGAGTCAACGACGTAGGCGAACGAGTTGATCACAGACTCAAGCTCCTCTGGATAGATGTTCTGGCCGTTCGGTCCGAGGAACATACACTTATAACGGCCTCTGATGTAGAGGTATCCGTCCTTGTCGATGATGCCCATGTCTCCGGTCCTGAGCCATCCGTCCTCCGTGAAGAGGTCTTTGGTGGCCTCCTCGTTCTTGTAGTAACCCAGAGCGATGTTAGGGCCGTAGGTCTGGATCTCACCCTCGATGTTCTCAGGGTCAGGGGAGTCGATGCGGATGGACATGTTCAAAGCCGCCTTTCCGCAGGAGTAGAGCCTTTTGTCATCGTAGTGCGCATAGGTGATGATCGGGGCGCATTCCGTCATGCCGTAGCCGACAGTGTAAGGGAACGCTATGTCCCAGAAGAATTTCTCGATTTCCTTGTTGAACGCCGCGCCGCCCATAATGACTTCCACAAAGTTGCCTCCGAACGCGCTCACGAGTTCTCCGCAGATCTTCTTCTGGATCATCTTGTCGATCACCGGCACCTTGAGCAAGGTCTTCACGCTACCCTTTTCCACAATCTTCTGGATCTTGGACTTATAGACCTTCTCGATGATCAGCGGCACAGCGATGATGATGTTCGGCTTGACCTCGGCCAAAGCCTGCATGATGATCTTCGGACTCGGCACCCTTGTCAGGAAATGCACGTGGGCTCCGATCGTCATCTCGAAAAGGAACTCGAACATCATTCCGTACATGTGGGCGGACGGAAGCATGGCCACCACGTTCGTCTGGTTGTTCAGTTCCGGAAGCACGTGCTTCGCGAACTGAATGTTGGAGCAAAGCGCCCTGTAAGGGATCATCACACCCTTGGAGAAACCGGACGTGCCGGAGGTGTAGTTGATCATCGCCAGCTCGTTAGGGGAGTCCTTGTAGTAGTTGAGGTCCTCCGGCTCGAAGCTGTTAGGATGGCGTTTCCCGAAATATTCATTCATGTGCTCCCGCGCCTCGGTGATGCGAGGCACCTTGGAATACAGAAGCTGGAATGTGTTGATTCTCACTACCGCGAACAGTCCCGGCATCTCATCGGCGCTAAGCCCCTCCCAGATGACATCGTCCACAAAGAGAACCTTTGCCTCCGAATGGTTGACCAGGTAATGAATATTCCCGGGCTTGAACTCGTGAAGGATCGGCACAGGCACAGCTCCGTAGGTCATCGTGGCCAGGAAACTGACCGCCCAGTTGACCTGGTTGCGGGCGCAGATGGCCACCTTGTCGCCTTTGTGCAGAAAGCATTTCTCGAATGCGATGTGCAGTTTCTCGATGCGTCTTGCCACGTCCCTGTAGCAGAGGCTCACTCCCTGATAGTTGGAAAGCGCAAGCCTGTCCCAATTTTTTCTGAAGCTCTCTTCCAGGAGCTTGTTCACAGATTCGAATCTGAATTCGTTCATAATGTTCGTTTTTATTTGCCGGGCTTGAAGGTTCTTTCCTTGCCATCGTAACAAACCGCGCTGAACCCTTTGTCCGTGATCTCGATCTTGCTGTCCGGCCGGATCATCTTGTTGCCCTCGCCCTTTATCAAAGGCTCTCCGCCGCTGAACGGGAAAACCATGCTTTGGGCTGATGTCCTGACCACCCAGTATCTTTTACCATTCCCTTCCAGAAGTTCCGGAAGGCTCTTTATAGTCTCATCGGCCGTTATCCCTTTCCAGGAAGGAACCTGCTTCCCGTGCAGGTCATAATAGCCTACGGTGTTGTCTGTGTGAAGGAGCATCGCTGTGTAGCCTTTGGCTCCCGTGAAATCGTACACGGCAGGCCCTGCCGCAATTTTCTTGCCTGTCTCGGCTGGAAATCCAGAGACGAAGCGTCCGAGCCTGTCAATCAGATACATCTGTGATCCGGCCGCGAACAGGTACTGGATCTTTCCGTTGTTGTAGTAATCGACTTCCTGGACGTAGCCGCGGATCTTCGACTTGAACGGCACACCCCAGACATCCTTGCCGTTCTCGTCCCGCAGACATATTGAAAGATGGCTGTTCTGATAAAATGTGTTGATCTTGCCTGTCGCGCAGTTCCGTACCTTGAAAGGTCCTTCCGGTACGGTGACAGTCGTGTCTTTGCCTGCCGCGGGAACACTGCCTTTGCCGACCTCGATCCTGTCGAGGTTGATCTCAAGACCTATTCCGCCGCCTTCCGCGATGGCTGAGATGACAACCGGAACATACGATGCCCCTTTAAGAATATTCCTGCAACCTCTTGCCATCATTGGACTGAAAGTCGCGTCCAACAGTTCCGGATCGTTGCCAAGCGAGTAATATACCCAGGCCCCTCCGTTCTTCTGCGGCACCCTGTCGAGACCTTCTGCGTCAAGGCGGGAGGCGAGTGCCTCTCTCAAAAAATTTGTCTTTGAATATTCCGCCACGCAATCAGCCGCACCAATGACGATCCAACCATGTGCCAACGCGCATGTGCTTTCATCCTCGGCGGTGAATACATTCCCGAACACAGAGGATGCGAACCCGGCGCATTTCATTCCGCTGACATTCTCCGCCTTTAGTTTTTTTCCAGGACGAAGTGTCAGGATTTGACGGAGTTTCCCGTTCATCTTCAGATTGAGGACGGCGACCTCATTTATGCCCAAGGATTCAGCCCATTCCTCGGCGTTCTGTCCGAATTCTTTTTTCTGAGCCTTGAGGATAGCCTCGTATCTGTCAAGGCTGCTTTTGGAGTCAAGGTAATTCCTGTATGCCTTTATGTAGGAAGTGATGTTGCCGATTGTGATGTCAATGATGAAGTCGGTGCTTGATGGTACAACCTCGGCTATCTTCATTTCAGAGGAGCCTGCGTGGCTGAGCACGTTGAGGTAGTACGATGGCTCGCTTCCGTAGAGGAGGGTACCATGCATGGACACACCGGCATCCGACCGTTTTGTGATGGTAAGCGCCGTCCATTCAGCCAGTTCCTTGAGGAAGTTTCTTGATTTGCGATGTTTTTTCGCAAAGTAGGTTCCGAGAAAGTTGTCCATGTAGGCGTTGGAAAGGAAGATGACATCATCTCCGTTTGCCGTACCTGTCGAGGCTATCTCCGCAAACCCTTTGGCTTCCAGTATGCTGTGTCCCTCTTCAAGATGTCTCACGGATGAGTTGATGACGGTCTCCGAGGTGGAGATCAGCAGCAAGTCGCCGTTGATTCTGGTCAGCAGCCCGGATGAGTCAGCGGCCGCGATAAGCGTCCTTAGATCCTGTGTCGTATCGGCTATTGCCTTGCCCGCTTCTATGATCATGAGAGGAGGCATGTCTTTGCTGTAGTGCACAGACATGATGGCCGGAGATTTTTTCAGGCTGCCTGACCGCAAGGACGTGATTCTGTCAAATTTGTTTGACGCCAGTTCCCCGAATACGGCCAAAGAGTCGCCAAGAATCTCGCATGCTCGTCCGAAATTCTTGAAACAGAAGATGATGGCCGCATCGGATGGCACTGCCTTGACCAGTTTGTGCGTCTCAAGAAAACGTGAGTCCGCGGCATTTCCGGCATCGTTCCTTGAATCCGAATATAACTTCATGACAGCGAAGGTGATTCCTCCGATTAGAATCACCGCCGTGGCGATCAGTATGGTCAGTGTCTTTCTGTTCATCAGCTATATTGGCAAATATACGCAATATTATTGAGCAACGAACAAATATACGATATTTCCGGTCTGTCTTGCCGGAGCCGTTCCGGATGCGGAGAACCGTGAAAGCCTTGCCGCCCTTATCGCAAAGTCCCTCAAGCATTTGTCATCCGAGGACACCTCGTCCTGGACTTTCGCGTTCAGAACCTTGCCGGAAGGGTCCACGGTGATGATGACCGTGACATGACCAGCTCCCAGACATCTGTATGCCGGAATTGACAGTTTGCTGGCTTTCCTTCCATCGAGTTCATAAGAGACAACCGATGGCCCTTTGTAAGATGACTTTTTAGATTCCTCCTTTGGCTGGCTTGGCTTGCTGACTGCGGCGTAGTCCTCGTCCGGCTCATCAAGCTTAGGACCGTTCTTGAGTTCCTGCGCCAGTTTCTCGGCCTCCTTGTAGAGTTCCTCCGCATTGGTGTTGCGGTCGTCCTTGAGCGCGCCCCTGTCCACGGCCACATTCCTCACCGGAACGCCGGAAGCCGCCGCGAGCATCCTGTCGAGCCTCTCACTTACCTCTTCCTTGAGGTTGCGCTCCGCCTGCTCTTTCTCAACCCTCTCCTGTTTGGAGAAATCCAGCACAAAAGTGTTCTCCCTCTTCAGCGCGGAGGATATCTGACTGACCAGCAACACAATAATCACCATCAAATGGAATATGACGGTGATGTAAAGTCCTGCCTTGTCGTCGCTCTTCATGGATTCAATGAATATTCTGACCTGTGTGCGGTGCGTTTCCGGAAGTTATTTCGCCTCCTCCTGTTCTCTCAGTGATTTCTCGATCGTCGCGGAGATGATGTCTATGGCGACTTTGTTATGTCCTCCCTGCGGGATGATGATGTCAGCATAGCGCTTGCTCGGCTCGATGAACTGGAGATACATCGGCTTGACGGTCTTGGTGTACCTCTCGATCACGGTCTCCACCGTCTTTCCCCTTTCGAGAATATCCCTTGCCATGACTCTCATCAATCTGTCGTCGTCATCGGCGTCAACGAATATCTTGATGTCCATCTGGTCCCGTAATTCCTTACAGGTGAACACAAGAATCCCCTCGATGATGATAACCTCCGCAGGCTCGACCGTGACTGTCTCCGTCTTTGATCTTGAGCAAGTGATGTAGGAATATACCGGCTGTTCGATAGCCTTCCCGTTCTTGAGATCCTTGAGTTGATCGCAGAGGAGCTTGAAGTCGATCGCGTCCGGATGGTCAAAGTTGATCTGCTGCCTGACCTCCATCGGAAGGTGGCTGGAGTCCTTGTAGTAGGAGTCCTGAGGGATCACAACCACTCTTTCCTTCAACTTCTCGGTTATCGCGTTGACCACCGTGGTTTTTCCTGAACCGGAGCCTCCGGCTATTCCTATCACTAACATATTCGTTGATTTTTAGAATTCGGCGTTCTTTGGAGTCCTTGGGAACGGAATCACGTCACGGATGTTGGCCATGCCGGTGACGAAGAGCAGCAGTCTCTCGAATCCGAGACCGAATCCGCTGTGAGGTACGGTTCCGTACCTGCGGGTGTCGATGTACCATTCGAGGTTCTTGCGGCTCATCTTGAGCTCGTCGATCCTCTGCTCCAGTTTCTCAAGGGATGCCTCTCTCTCGGAACCGCCGATGATCTCGCCGATCTTCGGGAAGAGCACGTCCATTCCGCGCACGGTCTTTCCGTCCTCGTTCTGCTTCATATAGAAAGCCTTGATGTCCTTAGGAAAGTCCGTGAGGATCACAGGCTTGCCGAAGTGCTTCTCCACGAGGTAGCGCTCGTGCTCGCTCTGGAAATCAGTTCCCCAGTGAACCGGGTACTCGAACTGCTGGCCATTCCTTACAGCCTCTTCAAGGATCTCCACGGCCTCCGTGTAGGTCACTCTCTGGAACTCGATGCCCAGGACGCTCTTAAGCCTTTCGATAAGTCCGTCATCGTACTTGTCGTTGAGGAACTTGAGGTCGTCCGCACAGTTGTCAAGAGCGTACTGCACAAGGTATTTCACGAACTCCTCGGCTAGCACCATGTTGTCGTTGATGTCGTAGAACGCCATCTCCGGCTCGATCATCCAGAACTCCGCAAGGTGTCTTGGAGTGTTGGAGTTCTCGGCCCTGAATGTGGGTCCGAAAGTGTAGATCTCTCCCACGCCGGTCGCTCCAAGCTCGCCCTCCAGCTGGCCGCTCACGGTAAGGCACGTCTTCTTTCCGAAGAAGTCCTTGCTGAAATCAACCTTTCCGTTCTCTTTCTTGGGAACGTTCTCAAGATTGAGGGTCGTGACCTGGAACATGTCTCCCGCTCCCTCTGCGTCAGATTCTGTGATAAGAGGTGTGTTGAGGTAAACGAATCCCTTGTCGTTGAAGAACTTGTGAATCGCGAAAGCCATGGCGTGACGGATTCTCAGCACGGCTCCGAACGTGTTTGTCCTCGGACGGAGGTGGGCGACTGTGCGGAGATATTCAAGAGAAGTGTTCTTCTTCTGGAGAGGGTACCTGACAGGGTCGCATTCTCCGAGCACCTCGATCTGCTTTGCTTGGATCTCGACTGCCTGTCCGCTTCCTACTGATTCGATCAGGTCGCCGGTCACGCTGATGCTTGCTCCAGTTGTGATCTTGGCGATGATGGCCTCGTCAAAGTTGGCCATATCCACCACAACCTGAATGTTATTTACGGTCGAGCCATCGTTGAGGGCGATGAACTTGATCTGCTTGTTTCCTCTTTTGGTCCTGACCCAACCTTTGGCAAGGACTTCCTGTCCCGGCGCCGCCTTGAGTAGGTCCTTAACTTTACTCCTCGTTACCATATTTTTATGACATTTGATTCAATCTCACAAAGATAGTATAAAAAACAAAAAAAAGAAAGGGACCGACCCTTGGGGCAGTCCCTCTCTCGATATATTCAAGAATGTTTATTTCTCTTCTGTCTTCCTGGCAGCGTACATGATCTTGAGGGCGGAGCAGCGCCTGAGCTCCTGCTTCACGTCCGTCACGATACCCATTCTTGCGTCTTCGTCTGCCTTGATAGAGACCTGCATCAACTGGCGGTCAGCCTCGCTCATCGCGTCGCGCTCGGCGGCGATGAAGTCACGGATGTCGTTCGTTGTCTTGAAAGAGTCATTCAGCTGGATACGCGCCTCGGTACCGTACTGGCTCTGATACTGAGCGGTAGGGGAACCGATGTAGATGTATGAGGCCAAATCCTTTCTCTCAAGCTTGGCGACCTCCGTCGCTTCAGGGAGTCTTACCCTGACCTTCACCTCCGTTGAACGGAGCTGAGAGGTTACCATGAAGAAGAACAGGAACATGAACACGATGTCTGAGCTGGTTCCCAACTCCGGCATTTCTTTTTTACCGCTTCTTTTAAAATTAGGCATTGTTTGATCCTCCTGTTTTACTTTTTGGTGACGTCCTTAGGCTCTGCCTCGGAAATGTTCTGTGGAATCGCTTCCCTGACAATCTTCTGCTGATCTTCTGTGAGGAAGGTGTAGGCCTTTCCATAGTTTTGCTTGCAGAAGTCGTCACGGACTTCATTGATTGCCTTCACGAGTTCGTTCTGAACAGCGATGTAGGCCCTGTAGCTGGTTCCACGGTCATTCTGAAGAGAGATGACTCCTTTTGATACGGGATATTCACCGTAGCCCTCGATGTTCTTCATCTCCCTTTCAGGAAGGTTCGGGTCGTTGTTAGGGTTTGTGATGAACTCCTTGATCTTGTCCTTGAGCTGGCTAACATCCAAAAGCTGGTCACCGGCAAACAGTCTGTCGGAAGAGTTGATCTTCACGATGATGATGTTACGCTTGTTGACCTTCGTGTCTTCCGTTTTCTGATTCTGGTCAGGCATAGGAGGGAGACGGCGCTGCAAACCTGACTGCTGGTCCATAGTGGAGGTCATCAGGAAGTAGCAGAGCAGAAGGAACGCGATATCGGCTGTCGATTGTGTGTTCAGTCCCGGTGTTTTTCTTGCCATAGCTTACTTAGATGTTATTTGTTGTTGATCGCGTCTCTGACAGCGCCTACGATAATGGCGATGATGGCGGCACCACCGAGGACGTAAGTCAGAAGAAGCATTGTGTCAGTCAGTTTAAGCCACTGTGGAGTAGGCTGTGTCTTGACATTAAGAGCCGGTGCTCCAGCTGAGAGCACGTAGGCCAGAACAACCAGAGCGGCGACTCCGACCACCACACCGGCGGCCTTGAGCAGGTTCTTAGGGTTGTTCCTTCCGGCGATGAATATCGCGAGTCCGATCCAGATGACTACCGCCGCGAAGAAGAGGAAGTAGGTGTATCTGAGGAGGAGGTCAACGGAAGAGCCCTCATTGACGAAGGCCAGGATTCCGAAGACGATTCCGAGGAGACCCAATACCCATCCGGTTATTTTGAATATCTTATTCATTATAATCAGATTCTAAAAATTGTCTCTACAAATTATTTCTTCTCGTTCTTTGCAAGAACGTCAACGAGATCGATGGAAGCGTTCTCCATGTCGATTGAGAGAGCGTCGATTCTGGAAAGAATATAGTTGTAGAACACCTGGAGAATCATGGCGACGATAAGACCACCTACGGTAGTGATAAGGGCGACCTTCATACCTCCGGCAACGATGTTAGGAGAGATGTCACCGGCAGCCTCGATGGCGTCGAAGGCCTGTACCATACCGATAACTGTTCCCAAGAATCCGAGTGAAGGAGCAAGGGCGATGAACAGGGCGATCCAAGAGAGGTTGTTCTCCATAAGGCTCATCTGAACACCACCTGCAGAGGTGATTCTCTTCTCGACAACATCGATACCCTCATTGTAGTGGTTGAGACCATCGTAGAAGATGCTGGCGACAGGACCCTTGGTGTTGCGGCAAACTTCCTTTGCCTTCTCAACGCCGCCCTGTGCGAGAGCTGCCTCGACATTCTTGATAAGCTTCTTGGTGTTTGTCTTTGAGAATGAGAGATAAAGGATTCTCTCGATCGCGAGGGCAAGACCGATGATAAGGCAGATGAGGATCATGGACATGAAGCCCGGACCTCCCTGGATGAAGTAGGTCTTGATCTGCTGGTGCATAGGAACGTCCTCTCCGGTACCCTTGAGAAGATCCTCAGCGGACATTGGCTGGGCTGGAGCGGCAGTCTCAACTTGCTCTGTTGCGGCTGCGTTGTCAGCGGCTGGCTGATCCTGAGCGGATGCGATGTTTGCAGTGAAGGTGAGAACACCGGCTACTGCCAAAAACATGAAAAACTTTTTCATAACTGTTTTTGTGTGTTTAATTTTAATTGATAATGTATTAAATAGTTATCTTTTCCTGTGGCTTCCCGAAAGCGTAAAACCTTCTAAAAAACCGTTGCAATTTACTAAATTATTTCCAATTGGCAATGTTTATAAGGAAATTTCTCCTTGCAGATTGTCGCCAAGCTTGGATTTCACCGATTCGTTGTCAGTGGTTTTCCCCATCAGGTAGAACAATTTCGCGAGCGCGCTTTCGGTCGTGATGTCAGCTCCTGAGACCACTCCGGCTTTCTCGAGGGCCTTGCCCGTGGCATAGATGTCCATGTTTACAGTCCCTGACAGACACTGAGTTACGTTCATCAACACCTTCCCCATCCCGGAGGCTTCCTTTACAATGTCCAGAAACCATTGACGCGAAGGCGCGTTACCGGAACCATAGGTCTCGATGATGGCGGCGCGGATGTCCGGCCCGCATAAAAAATACTTCATGACCTGCGGGGTGATGCCCGGATGAACTTTCAGAATCGAGACCCTGGTGTCCAGGTTGGTGCTGATCCTCAGATGTTCATCCCAGTCCAATGGCCTTCGTATGACGCTGTCGTTGTATTTTATGCTGATTCCGGCCTCGGCCAGCGGCGGGCAGTTCGGAGACTTGAAGGCGCTGAAATCCTCAGAACTGATCTTGATGCTGCGGTTGCCTCTCAACAATTTGGAATTGAAGAATATGCTTACTTCCGGAACCCGGGGATGACCTTCGGGATCCTTGGCCGAGGCGATCTCTACGGCGGAGATCAGGTTTTCCTTGCCGTCGGTGCGTGGCACCCCGATTGGAAGCTGGCTTCCGGTGAACACGACGGGCTTGGCCAGATTCTCCAACATGAAGCTCAGGGCCGACGCCGAGTACGCCATCGTGTCGGTTCCGTGCAGGACCACGAATCCGTCATATTCATCATAGCGCTCTTGGATCAACGACGCGAGCGACTGCCAGAAGGACGGCTCTACATCAGAGGAGTCGATCAGCGGGTCGAACGTGTAAGAGTCGATGCGCAGGGCGAACTTCTTCAGTTCCGGCACCTCATCGAGAATCTGGTGGAAGTCGAAAGGCTTGAGGGTCATGTCTTGCGGATCCTGCTTCATGCCGATCGTGCCTCCCGTGTAAATCATCAGGATCGAGGATCTTCTCATATTCCGAAAAGTGTTTTGGCGTTGTTGGTTGTGGTTTCCGCGACCTCCTCGACCGAGACACCTTTCAGTCCGGCGATCTTCGCGGCGATCAGCGGAATGTAGGAACTTTCGTTACGTGTGCCTCTGTGCGGGACTGGGGTCAGATAAGGAGCGTCGGTCTCCAGTACGATTCTGTCAAGGGGAACATTCCTGACAACCTCCGCGAGTCCGGCATTCTTGAACGTCACCACGCCTCCGACCCCGATGCGCCAGTCTCCCAACCTCTGGATTTCCTGAAATGATTCCAGGCTGCCGCTGTAGGCGTGCATATTCCCTCTCAATCCTTTGTGTCTCCGGAGAATCTCCAGAAAGTCACCCATTGCGTCGCGCAGGTGGATGTTGAGCGGCAGATCTCTTTCCGAGGCGAAATCCATCTGCCATTCCAACGCTTCTTTCTGTTCCGCGGCGTAATCCTTCCCCTCATGGTAGTCAAGGCCTATCTCTCCGACAGCCACGACCTTACGACCGGTACCCGCTTCCCATTCGTCAAGGAAACGGATCATGGCGTCAACTTCCGAGCGCCACTCCTTGTTCACGGAGCCTGGGTAGAGTCCGATCATCGGTCGCAGCGTGTCCGGGAACCTGTCCACAAGGGCGAACATGGCCTCCCTTTCCGAACTGTCGATGTCAGGTTGAAGCAGGAGGTTGACCCCGGCGGCCTTCGCCCTGCGGATGTAGTCTGCCTCCTCTCCGGAATAGGCCCTGTCACTCAGGTGGCAATGTGTGTCTATGAATATCATGGCGCCAAAGATAGTGAAATCCACCCGAAGAATGAAAATATTCAGCTGGCTTCGGCGGTCGAAGACAGCCCGTGATGATAAAAAACATAAATATTCATAAGAAACGTAAATAATTCCGGTTCATACCCCCTCGGTTCCCTTGAAAGACCGCAAATTGCGATGATGCTTCCCGCAGTGTCCGGAAGCGCGGCGATATTATGAATATATCAGAACAGAATATGTCGAAGATTGAAGGAGCGCCATTTGAGGAGAAGGTCGCGCTATGCGCCCTCAACAGGATTTTTGGATTCGAGCCGAAGATAGGCCTTAGGCTCGTCGAGACTTTGGGAAGCGCCACGGCCGTGTTCAAAGAACCTGGCGAAGTGGCGAGAGCTTTGGGTGTGTGCTCAAGGAACAGGTACGCTCCGCTGATTACGGGCAGCGCCTTTGAGTCGGCGGCGATCGAGCTGGAGTGCTTGGAAAGGGACGGCGGAACTTTCCTGGGAATAGGCGAGGAAGGCTATCCCGCCCTGCTCATGGAGTGTGAGGATCCTCCGTTGGGACTTTATTATAAAGGAATATCCCCGCCACGGGATGTGTTCGAGGGGCTTCCGCAGGTCGCGGTTGTCGGTACAAGGGGATTGACATACTATGGTAAGGACTGGTGTGGCCGGATTGTCCAGGCTATGTCTCGCGCTGCGATAAAACCTTTGATTGTCAGTGGTTTGGCTTTAGGTGTGGATGTCACTGCCCATAAGGCCGCACTTGATGCCGGCCTTCCTACCGTGGCTGTAATGGCCACTGGAATAGACGATTTGTATCCGTCCCGGAACAGGGATGTCGGAGAGTCTATAGCATCGACCCCGGGCTGTGCCTTGGTCACGGACTATCCTCCAGGCACGGCGGCGGTAAGAATCAATTTCCTGCGGCGCAACAGGATCATCGCCGGAATATGCAGGGCGACGATCCTTGTCGAGTCCAAGATCCGTGGCGGAGGTATGATGACGGCGCGGCTTGCGGCGTCGTACGGCCGGGATGTCTATGCGTTGCCGGGCAGGATAGACGATCCGGTCTCTCAAGGCTGCAATCTGCTCATAAGGGAGAATGTCGCCGAACAGATCGGAGATTTGGGCGAATTGATAGCGAAACTCGGACTCGGCAAGGCGGACATGAGTCTGAAAGAGGATTTCAGGACGGAAGTCGAGGTGTATTATAAAGACCGTATGTCAGACTCTGATTATGAGAATGTTGTCCGTGTCGCCCTTGCGGTGAAGGCACATCGTGGCATCTCGGTTGACGAACTCTGCGCGAAGCTGAAATGGACCTACAGCCATGTCAGCCGGCTTGTCACCACGCTGGAATGCGATGGATTCATCTCCGTGGACCTGCTCCAGCACTGTTGGGCCCGCACAAAAAAGCCGTCTCCCGAATAAAGAAAACGGCTCTATGTCATACAGAACTATTATAGTGATAAAGTCGGCGTAACCAGGATGCTATGCCAGTCGTCTATACGACCAGCATGGCGTCTCCGTAAGGGCCGAAGCGGTAGCCCTCGTCAAGAGCCACCTGGTAGGCGTTCATGACGTGATCAAAGCCTCCGAAGGCCGCCACGGCCATCAGCATCGTGGATTCCGGAAGGTGGAAGTTCGAGACTACAGCGTCAGGCACCGAGAACTCGTAAGGCGGGAAGATGAACTTGTTGGTCCATCCATCGTAAGGCTTTACCTCGTGGGTCGTCGTGACGTAGGTCTCAAGCCCTCTGAGCACGGTCGTGCCGACGGCGAGAACCTTCTTGCCGCTGTTCTTGGCCTTGTTGATGATCTCGCAGGCCTCGGGGGTGATGATCAGCCTCTCGGAATCCATCCTGTGTTTGGACAGATCCTCCACATCAACCCTGCGGAACTGACCGATGCCCATGTGCTCGGTGATGAAAGCTTTGTCAATATCCTTGAGGATCATCATGTTGAACAACTCGCGGCTGAAATGTGTGCCGGCCGCCGGAACGGCCACCGCGCCTTCGTTCTTGGCGAAGATTGTCTGGTAGTTCTCGTTGTCATCAGGAGAGATCTTGGACTTGACCCATTTCGGGACAGGAATCTCACCGAGGCTGAACAGGGATTTCTTGAATTCCTCGTAAGGGCCGTCGTAAAGGAAGCGCAGGGTGCGCCCCCTGGAGGTTGTGTTGTCGATGATTTCGGCCACAAGGCTCTGATCGTCACCGAAATACAACTTGTTGCCAATCCTGATTTTCCTTGCCGGATCCACAATCACATCCCACAGGTGCTGCTCACGGTTGAGCTCCCTCAGAAGAAAGACCATGATGTCGGCCCCTGTCTTCTCCTTTTTGCCGTAAAGACGGGCCGGGAAAACCTTTGTGTCGTTGAACACGAAAGTGTCGCCTTTGCCGAAATAGTCTATGATGTCTTTGAATATCCTGTGCTCGATCTCTCCGGTGTCCTTGTGGACAACCATCAGCCGGCACTCGTCGCGCCACCTTGTCGGCTCCTGAGCCACACGCTCCTTCGGAAGAAGGAATTGGAATTGTGAAAGTTTCATATTCGATAACAATCGTTATAGTCAATCCTTTAATATACGGCATCGACGCGCGGAAAGTTTCACAATCTTTGAATATCCTATATTTTGGCCTCCCGGAACACTTCCACGATTGATGGATAGGTGTTTTTCAAATATGGGGAAAGGCCGGACCTGGCCACCCATGCGGCCTTCGTGATGTCCTCGTCCCGCTGCGGCGTGAGGTTCACGGGATCTGTGTACAGCATGTCGTACCACCATGTGTGCTTCAGATGCCATATTCCGTCACGCCGGTAGCAGTGGTCCGTGACGCAGATGAGCCCTCGGATCTCCAGGTCACCCACTCCGGTCTCCTCCTGAACCTCGCGCAATGCTGTCACCTTGATGTCCTCCCCAGCCTCCTGATGCCCTTTCGGCAGATCCCAAAGACCGTTGCGGCTTATGAGCAGAACATCATCCCGCCTGTTTGACACCAGCCCGCCGGCGGCGTTGACCTCCTTGAATCTGGAGCAGAATTCCCCGTAGGTCATCTCCACGTTATCTGTAGGGATGTAGATTCTGGCCAGCGTGTCTGATGTCTCGAACATTGTCACCAGCGAGGTGATGTCCTCCGGATCTTCTCCGAGGTGCAGCTCGATGGAATTCGGGTCGGACAGTGCCTGCTCCTGAGGGGCGCAGATGATCATGCATCTCTTTTCAAGGTAAATCTTATGCATCCGATGAGTGAGATATTTGCGTAAAACTATTATATTTGTATGCTACGTGCAAAGTTAACAATCATTTTTCAATGAATATGGAAAACATCGACAGAAAACTCGCTTCCGAGCTTCTTCGCATAAAAGCCGTTCTGCTCAGACCTGACGAGCCTTTCACTTGGGCCTCTGGCTGGCATTCACCTATTTATTGCGACAACCGCAGGATACTTTCCGATCCGGAGCTGCGCTCCAAGGTCGCCGGCTGGCTTGCCGAGACCGCCGTCAGGGAGTGTCCCGAGGCTGATATAGTGGCCGGTGTGGCCACCGGGGCGATCGCTCACGGGGTTCTGGCCGCTGACAGAATGAAGAAACCGTTCGTCTATGTGCGCCCGAAGCCAAAGGATCACGGGACCGGCTCCCAGATTGAAGGAGTTTTGCCAAAAGGATCAAAAGTCGTTGTGATCGAGGATCTTATCTCGACAGGGATGAGCAGCCTGGCTGCTGTCAAGGCTCTCCGTGACGCTGGAGCCGAGGTGTTGGGAATGGTCGCCATATTCACATACGGATTCGACCTTGCCGCCCGTCGCTTTGAGGAGGAAGGGGTGAGGTTGAAGACTCTATCCTGCTATGACGCTCTGATCGAGGAGGCTACGGCGACGGGCTATGTCAAGGAGTCGGATGTCGAGGTTCTGCGTCAGTGGCGGAATAACCCGTCGGAGTGGAACAAGTAATTTTAAGAATATAATATGACAGAGATAAAGAGCAAACACGGATTGGTCTCAAGGCAACCATTCGAACTATACATGGCCTTTGTGGACATGCGCAATTTCCTTCAGTTTCTTCCGGAGGACAAGAAAGCGGATGTGGAGGCGGATTATGACACGATCTCCACTACGGTGCAGGGCTTCAAGATCGGTGTGATGGTCAAGAACCGTACTTCGTATTCGAGCATCGAGTTCATCGACAACGGGGCTCCGTTCCAGTTCGGAGGCACGTTGCATTTCGACGCTGTGCCGAGCGACCCATCCAAGACAGACTTCTACATTGATTTCCACGCTGAGTTGAATCTGATGATGAAGATGATGCTCGGCGGGAAGATCCGTGAGGCTATGAACAAGATGGTGGACAGTCTCGTGGCGATGTCCGAAGGCAGGATGCCTGACGGAATCGATGAGGAGACTATCCGAAAGATGAAGGAGAAACTCGGCGGAAACCAGTAGATGCAAGGTTTGGGCGACATTCAGCTTCGGGACATCCTGACCAGGGCGATCGGGTCGGATAGAGCCGGAGTCGCTTTGGAGGCTTTCCACCAGTCGGCTTCGGTGTCAGTCCGGATCAATCCTTCAAAAGTGGATGAGCCAGAGGCTTTTGCCGTGGAGCATTTCGGACATGATGTCCAGAGGATTCCTTGGAGTCCTTATGGGTTTATGTTGGGGGAAAGACCTAAATTCACGCTGGATCCGCTGTTTCACTGCGGGTGCTACTACGTCCAGGACTCTTCGGCTATGGTCATCGGGAGTATATTCAGAGATATGCTCCCAAAAACCGGGGATTGTTTCAGACCGGCCAGAGTCCTGGATTTGTGCGCCGCGCCAGGTGGAAAAAGTACCGATTTGGCTGCATCGCTTCGCCAAGCGTTCGGGGATGACTTCCTGCTTGTCTCGAATGAGGTCATGCGCTCAAGGGTGTCTGTCCTGGCTGACAACATTGCGTTGTGGGGCGATCCGAACGTGGTTGTCACAAGCGTGGATCCTAAGGCGTTCGCAAGGCTGGAGGGCTTTTTCGACATCATTGTCACAGATGTTCCTTGCTCTGGCGAAGGAATGTTCCGCAAGGATGCCAAGGCTGTCGAGGATTGGTCGGAAAATGTAGTGACCCTGTGCTCGGCGAGACAGAAAAGAATCCTGGCGGATGTCTGGCCTGCTCTCCGTCGTGGCGGAAGCCTGATATATTCAACATGCACCTTTGAGGACGCCGAGAATGATGCGGTGATGGAATGGACCGCGGACGAACTTGGCGGGACTGTTCATGAATATGATTATTCATCCCTCGAAGGGGTGATTCCTACAAAGACCGGCGGTCTGCTTGTCCCTGGATTCGTGAAGGGTGAGGGGCAGTTTGTCTCTGCCCTGATAAAAAATACAGGCGTTGATGGCTTCAGGCTTTCCGGCAAACCTGCCGTTGGCGCTGCCGAAAAGCGGAAAGGGAATCTGCTCATTCATATTCCTGAGTCCATTGTCCGTGAGGTCGCGGCGCTTGAGCCGTTGCGCCCGATTCAGACCGGGGTGGCAAAAGGTGAGTTGAAGGGGCGTGATCTGGTGCCGTCGGCGGACTGGGCTTTAAGTCTCGCTCTTCCTGATGGGGCTTATCCGGTGGCCGATTTGGATCGTGAGACTGCCCTGAGGTTCCTGCACCGTGACAGCATATTCCTGAAAGATGCCCCGAAAGGGTTCGTGCTGGTGCGCTTTGAAGGGCATCCGCTTGGTTTTGTGAAAAATCTTGGCTCCCGTTGCAACAATCTGCACCCTCAGGGACGGAAAATCAAAATGGATGTGTAAATCATTGAATATGAAAAAAATATTATTGACAATTCTGGCTGTTATGGCCTTTCTTCCTCTTTCGGCTCAGCCAAAGCCTACTCAGAAGGAATATCTTGACCGCTACCAGTTGCTGGTCTCCAAACTTGGAACCGATGGCGTGGGCATCGAGACTCTTCTTCAGCGTTGGGGAAAGGATTATCCAGATGACACGGACATGCTTTTGGGCAAATTCTCGTACTATCTGACCAAGAGTCAGTCCTCTTCGATCGAGGTTAAGGATGCCGCCAAATATCTTGGTAACGCTCCGGCTTTGACGTTGAAAGATTCGCTTGGCAAGGACGTGAACTATTTTCAGGTTATGTCATACGATGATGAGCTTTTCGGAAAGGCGACTCAGGCTATAGAGAAGGCTATTGAGTTGAATCCTGATCGCTTGGATCTGCGCTTGTTTAAGATCTCGTCCCTGATTAACTACGAGAAGGACAGTCCCGACATGGCTCTCGCCGGCTTGAAGGCACTGATCGATTACAACGGCCACAGCCACCCGAAATGGGAATATCCTGACGTGGTTGAGGCTGGCGATGATCTTTTCCCTTCCGTGATGCAGGAATATTGCTACGCGTTCTTCAAGATCGGTACTCCGCATTGCTTCGAGGCTTTCAAGGAACTGTCTGAGAAGATGTTGGGTTATTATCCTGACAACACTGTCTATATGACCAACATCGGTTCGTATTATCTTGTCTATAAGCATGACAGCAAGGCCGCCCTCAAGATGTATAACAAGGTCCTGAAGAAGAGCCCGGACGACTACATCGCCATCAAGAACTGCGTCCTGCTTGCCCGCAGCGACAAGAACATCAAACTGGAGAAGAAGTACCTTCCGATGCTCGTCCGTGTCACCCCCGACGAGACCGAAAAGGCTTCCGCCCAGGCCCGATTGAATGCGTTGAAGTAAATTTCTGCGCGTCTTTGGCTTTGTCCGGGATAAGCCGGTTTGGCCGGACAAATTGACCGTTTTTGAGGTTTTGTCCGGAATAATAAGGTTCTGCCGGACAAGTTTGGAAAAACTGGTGTTTGGTTTTGTCTGCGAGTACGCTACCTAAGTATCAGGCTATTTTTTTACGTTGTCCGGTCCGGTGGCTCTGCTCGTAGAGCTCAAGGGAATTGATGATGTTCTGCCAGATGCTGTACAGGCCTCCGGCGACGGAGGTCACTGGCGTCATATAGGAATATCCCAGCCAGATCAGGAAGCCGGAGTTCTTTTGGCCGAGCGCCTGGCCGGCGGTGATTTCGTCCGGCCGTGTGATACGGTGGTCCTTGCTGCCGCTTGACATTCTTCCGGCCACCCTTCCGACTGCGAACTGGATTATCGTGCAGACAAGGGACAGGATTCCGATCAGAATTGCCGTCCAGGCAGATATTCCGCTGTTCATCAAGGCTCTGGTAGCAAGATAGATCGAGAACGCCAGCGACATTCCCCAGAAATAGAACGCCCAGTCTGTGTAGCGCATAAGCCAGCGTTGGAGCCTTTTAAGGGTGTAGCGTATCGCCCAGGCGAGGAGTAACGGCAGGACCAGCAGTGGGAACACCCTCATACATATCGCTATGAACCCGTCAAGGAACGATGTGCCCGCATTCGGATTGACAAACGGGATCACAAGCGGGAGGATCACAGCCGCGGCGATGTTGATCAGCACTACGTAAGAAACTGTGTCCGAAAGGCTTCCGCCAAGCTTGCCGGTGATGACTCCCGCGGCGGCGGCCGTCGGGCAGATGAAGCAGAGCATCGCGCACTCGACAAGGATCCGGAGGTCGCCTCCGCTTGGCAGCATCGTGGCGAGACCGGTCAGTGCGATGAACATCACGATCTGGAACGCAAGCGCGATTAAATGCCATTTCCTGAACTTGAGGTCGTGCGGGGAGATTGTGTTGAACTGCAGGAACAGCATCGTGGCCACAAGGATCGGCTGGATGTCCTTGGCGAACTTCGAGAATCCCGGCTCAAAGTTCCGGGCCAAAGGATTGACAAAGAACAGGATCAGGTACGAAAAGATCCCGATGATGATTGCCAGCGGCAACATCCAATCCTTGATGAATTTCACTATTTTCGCCATAATCCCAGACTGTGCTCGCAAACTTTCGTTTTCGGTGCGGTTCCCCACGCCACGGTTTGTGGCGACAAAGATAGTGAAAGCCCCCGACCAAAAAAAATCCGTTGACCCTTCGCACGGAAGAATCGCTTAGATATTCAGTAGAAGTTTTGTTTTTATGGTGTCAATTATATTCCGTGGCACGTCATTTCTTTGCTTTGACTGAAAAGGCCCCGCCTAGGTCCGGCTTGATGCGTTGAAATGGGCATTACCTTGATTTCTATTTTGATTAGGTAAATATTTTCCTAAAGTTCACAACCTTGTGGTCCACAAAGTTGTGAACTTTGAGTTTGTTTGTTTATATTTGCGTAAATATCAAGTTTATGGATAAGCCTTTTGTTTACGGAGTTGCGGTGTCCGGAGATAATTTCACGGACAGGAAAAAGGAGACTAAACGCCTGAAAATGAATTTCGAGTCAGGCGTCAACTCCATTCTGATTTCGCCCCGGCGTATGGGCAAGACCTCTATTGTCGGCAAGGTTATGTCTTCTATGACTGATCCAAAGATCAAAGTTGTTATGATGGACATATACGATTGCAGAAGTGAATCTGATTTTTACGAACGGTTCGCGGCTTCCATAATAAAAGGTGTGGCCGAAAAGGTAGAGAATATGATCGCATATGTCCGGGAATTTCTTGGACGCTTCTCTGCCAAGGTTTCGGTAAGTCCGGATCCTTCGCTGGATTATTCCCTTTCCTTTGGAATTTCACCCAAGGACACGGATGCCGATGAGATCTTGAATCTTCCTCAGCGGATAGCATTAAAGAGGGGAGTACATATTGTGGTATGTATTGATGAGTTCCAGCAGATCGGGGAATTTCCGGATTCGTTGACTGTCCAGAAAAGGTTGCGCGCAGTCTGGCAACATCAGGGAAATGTTTCTTACTGTCTTTTTGGAAGTAAGAAACATTTGATGGAAAAGATCTTCCAGAGAAAGAATATGCCGTTTTATCAATTCGGCGATATGATCTTTCTTGACAAGATCTCCACAGGCGACTGGATTGATTATATATGTTCCAGATTCGAGAGCCGTTCGATGACGATAACGAGAAGCCAGGCCGAAAAGATATGTATGCTTGTGGAAAACTACTCATCGTATGTTCAGCAACTGTCCTGGAACGTCATGATTGAGGCGGATAAGGTTGTGTCTGACGCTGATATAGACGCAGGGTTCGAAGAATTGCTTCATCAGACGTCATCTCTGTTTATGGAACAGATCGGGTCCCTTACTTCTTATCAGATGAATTTTCTCAAGGCGGTCGTTGATGGGGTGCATTCCGGTTTCACATCATCGGACGTTCTTGCAAGATATTCATTGGGAGCGAAATCAAATGTCGCAAGAATACAGAAGGCTCTGATTGAAAGGGAGTTGGTAGAGAAGAGAGGCAAGCTGATATTTGCCTCTGACCCTGTTTTCTCCACTTGGTTCAAAAGAGAATACTCCCGTTAGGGGGAAAAGGTGTGTTTTTGTTTTCTATCTTTATAATTTGCAATTATTATGAGAAAGATTTTGATGATTCTGGCGCTGATGGCTGTCGCGGCGGTGACACTTAAGGCGCAGACCGGGGCGTGGACAGGTAAGTTGAAGGTGTCGGGCGTGGAGCTGGCGCTTATATTCAATATATGGGAAGAGTCCGCCACGCTTGATGTGCCGGATCAGGGTGCGAAGGATATTCCGGTTGAGGTGTCGAGGGATGCTGTGGGTGGAATCACGCTGAATGTGCCGGCGATCAACGCTTCGTTCAAAGGGTTGTGGGCAGGGAAGGTCATCGCGGGGACTTTCACCCAGCGTGGGATGTCGTTTCCGATGACGCTTACGCCGGGCGCTCCGGTGTTCAGGCGGCCACAGACTCCGGCCGGGCCGTTCCCTTACACTACCGAGGAGGTGTCGTTTTCCAATGGGGACGCTGTGCTGAAAGGCACACTGACAATGCCGGCGGATTGTGACAGAAAGACTCCGGTGCTTGTCATGGTCACGGGCAGCGGTCTCCAGAACAGGGACGAGGAATTGTTCGGTCACAAGCCGTTCGCTGTCATCGCGGATGCTTTCGCGAGGGCGGGGATCGCCACGCTGCGGTACGATGACAGGGGGTTCGGAGAATCGACCGGCGATGTGGTTCTCTGCACGACCGAGGATCTGAAGAACGATGCTCTGGCGGGAGTCAAGTTGCTGAGGGATAGGTTTGAACGTGTCGGTGTGATCGGCCACAGCGAGGGTGGGACCATCGCCTTGATGCTTGCGGGCGAGAGGCAGGTTGACTTTGCCGTCAGTCTGGCGGGAATGATTGTCTCAGGAGCGGAGACGCTGCTGGCGCAGAACCGGCGTGCGTTTGAGTCCGCCGGCCTGCCCGAGAGCGAGGTCGAGGCCTTTGCCCGTCTGCTTTCCGACACTTTCACGGCGATCAGGACGAGGGCTCCTCTGCCTTCCGCCGACAACTATGACATCACAGACGCGCTGAGGAAGAACTATGCCGCCGCCCTGCCTTCGTTCCGTACCCCGTACATGGAGTTTTTCTTAGGTCTGGATCTGTCCGCCAGTCTTTCCGGCATAACCTGCCCTGTCATGGCACTGAATGGCACAAAAGACACTCAGGTTCAATGCGATAGGAATATTGCGGTTCTGAAGGCCGGCCTGCCTTCCAACAGCAGGAGCGTCATCCGTGCGGAGGATGGCCTGAACCACCTCTTCCAGCACTGCGTCACCGGCGAGGTCTCTGAATATAAAAGCATCGAGGAGACCTTCTCCCCGGAAGTCCTTTCCGAGATGATTGCTTGGATCAAGACGCTTTGATTGGCGGACACCTTGCGTTAGAACCTTGGTTCTACGCACGGAAGACGTGTTTAAGCACGTTTGTGCGTGGATGGGCTTGACTGCTCACGGACTGTATTCACTAAAGCTTCACGCCTTCGAGTTCGAGGAGAAACTTCTTTGCCGGAAGGCCGCCGCCATAGCCGGTGAGGCTTCCGTTGCTGCCTATGATGCGGTGGCAGGGAGCGAAGATCGAAATGGAGTTCGAGCCGTTGGCTGTGCCTACCGCCCTTACTGCCTTCGGGTTACCAATCATCTCGGCCATCCAGCCATAGCTCCGGGTCTCCCCGTAAGGGACTTCCAGCAGGGTGTTCCAGACTTTTTCCTGAAACTCGGTGCCGACGAACAGAAGCGGCAGATCGAATGTCTTGCGTCCCCCGGCAAAATATTCATCGAGCTCTTGTGCGGCCTTTGCGGTGATCTCCGAAGGGATGTCTTTCATCTCCGCATTCAGGCTCCGTTCCAATCGTCTGTCCGCCAGCAGCCTATGCTCTTCCGCCATCCAGTCGCAAAGGCAGAGTTTGCCCTCGAACGACCCGAGCAGCAGGTCGCCGCACAGAGAATGATACGTCTGTGTGTTGATTGTCTTTTTCATTTTAATTAAACATATCATCTGATGATATGTCTACGAAGATAAGAAAATTCTAATAAGTTGTCCATTTCTGCTGTGCTGCATGAAATAATGAAACGTTAGAACAGGATTATGCTTGAATTCTTTTAATTTGGCGAAACTTAACAAAAAAGTGAAGTTTATTTGGCGGTGTGAGGAAAATAGAATACCTTTGCCACATAAATAACAAATGGTATGGGGAAGTTGGAACTTGTGTTGGAGACTGATAAGGTCTGTATATATTCGCCTAAGTATGACGGTGAAGAACAAAATGAGTTTAGGAAGTTTCTTCTTGCAATCGGTCTCACGGGCATCCGCAGTTGAAAAAATTCTTCGGTGCAATACTTTCTGTCATCGAGAAAATGGGAGAGACCGGTGCTCTTCAGCGATATTTTCGTCCCGAAGGCGGAAATGTTAAGGCTCTTCCGACATATGTTGATATTCCTCGAATGAACAGAAAGATAGGAAAGATGAGTCTTTATTGCCTTCGACTATCTGACAGAATCTTGATTTTAGGAGGAGGCGCGGTTACGACTTCGCAATCATATGAAGAAGATCCTGTCCTATTGGCGATTGTTGGAGATTTGCGGGATATTGAGTGCCAAATCAAGGCAATCGTTAGACAAGCGGATACGGATTTTGAAGACTTTGATGCACTCAAACGAATTGTTGAGACCATTACAATATAGATACCTTATGAAAATCGATCCTCTGTTTAATGATTGCCTCGCTGATGTGGCCCCGGAGATACGGTCCGAGGTTCGCCTTAATATGGATATTGCAAATCGTATCTATGATATTCTTCAGGAAAAGAATATGACACAGCGTGAATTCGCTGCATTGATGGGGAAGTGCGAATCGGAGATCTCAAGATGGCTGACTGGAAGTCACGGATTCACGACTACTTCCATCGCGAAGATTTCGGCGGTTCTTAATGAACCGATTGTGGAAGTGAAGCAAAAACCAGATGTCAATATTCAAATGAGACTTACTTCCATTAGTGAAGAAAGTTTTATGATGTCTCCAGGCAAGATTGCCGATGATGCGAATTCGGAAGCCATACAACTTGGATTCTCCAACCAGATTCAACCAGATGTGGAGAATAATAAGATGACTCTTATTTTTGGTACAAAATACGAGTTGGAAGGAGAAGTTATCCTTGAAAGTGTTTATCGATTTGAATTTGAAGTAAAAGACCTTGCTCGGTTCATAAATACAGATGACAACAATAATATCACGATATCGCACATTATGCCTCACCTTATAAGTGTGGCTATCGGTACTATGCGTGGAATCTTGGTTGTAAAGACTGCTGGAACCAATTTGTCAAAGTTTCCGCTTCCTATGATTGATCCAAATCAACTAAGCGCAAATCTTTCAAGTCCTCAGGAATGATTCCCCGTAAGAATCAGAACGAAACCGCAATGGCCTTGGCGAGGGATGAGGCATCGGCCAGTTTCTCATCCACTTCTTCGGGTGAGAGGTAATCCAGATTCCAGGCGGCCACGGTGGTGATCTCGCCCAGACCCCAGAGCGATGACAGGGCCTGTAGATAGGTGCTGCCTTGCTCGCGGGCGCTACCGGTCGGGATATTCATACCTCTTGTGGTTATGTACATCACTTTCTTGCATCGGCACAGTCCCGTGCAGGTCTGGCCGTTGTCCGTGAAGGTCACTCCGTAGAGGGACATATTCTCGAAAAAGGCTTTCAGGGCGGCAGGGAAGCTCATATCCCAGAAAGGCGCTGCAATAATGATCCTGTCGGCCGCCGCGATCTTTCGGGCGAGCGCGACTGTGGCTTTCGGGACAATCCCCGAAGACCTCTCGGCAAGGCTCTTGGGAGTAAGCGGAGGCAAAGCGGCCTCGTTAACGTCAATGCTCTCAATGTCGTACCTTGACGAAAGCGCCTCTTTCGCCGCGTCGAGTATCCTTCTCGTTCTGGACTCCGGTCTCATACAGGAGTCGATAATCACCAGTTTCTCCATACCGCAAAGATAGTCATTCTTGAGGGAACGCTATCTTGGCTGCAATAGTCTCCTTTGAGTCCGCATGAATCTCAAACGGGATGCTTCGACTGCGGACAACCGAGCGCGCGAAGATATTGAATGCTGTGTTGGCACTCATCCCAAAATCCTGACAAAGGGCATCGAACTGCCTTTTTATATCGGCATCCATCCTGATAGTAACCGCTGCTTGTCCCATAATAAAAAGATTATTTATGCAAATATATTCACACCTGGAATACCTACTTGCCGGCAGTCAAGCCGATGGTGTTTTAGGTGTGTATGGTTTTTCGCACCTGGAAGAGCGGTCTCCGATTGTTTCTTATAGGACAGAAAATGAACGGCAGAAGGCTTTTCCCTGTACCAAACGTCTGCCGTAACTTTGTTGGTATGCCAAACAATTTCTTAGATGAATATATCAGTTATCTCCTGTTAACCTTTCTCCGTTTTCTGCGACTATAACAGAAAACGGTGATAATGATCGCAATGATTATTTCTGCAGTTGTTGCAGCGGTGCAGGGCATCGGCGGGCCGTCGGAGGAACGGACGGCGGACATTGAGTGCGTGTATGAGTACCGCACATCTGATGACAAGGGACGGGAGGATGTATATTCCACAATCCTTCAGGTCGGGAAGCGGTCGGCGAAGTTCGTTGACTATTCCACGTTCCAGCTTGACTCGGCAAGAACGTCCGGTGCCTCGGAAGATCAGGTGGAGGCGTTCCGTCTGCGGGAGGAGAAGAAGGCGCAATATTTCGACTATGCTATCTTCCAGAACGAGCCGGCGGGGAATATGACGGTTTACGGGACGATAATTCCGGACAGATATTCATACACGGAAGATTCCAAGGCGATGAAATGGACTTTGGCGGATGACGAGAAAACTATCTGCGGCTACCAGTGTCACAAGGCCGAGTGTGAATATGGCGGAAGGAAGTGGACGGCGTGGTACAGCCAGGATATTCCCGTGTCGTATGGCCCGTGGAAATTGTGCGGGCTGCCGGGGTTGATTCTGGCGGCGGAAGATTCAGATGGAGCCAATAAGTTCGAGGCCATCATCCTGCGCAACGGGGCATCGGCCATAACCCCGGTTTCCGACAAGAATATTACCACCACGACAAGAGAAAAGTTCGTGAAAGCGAAGAATATGTTCGAGTCCGACCCGATGGGGAACCTGCCTCCGGAATCAATCAGCGAGATGTCCATCCATAAATATGACGACGGCAGCAGATCTATTCACATCAACGGTGTCCAGCTGCGCCTGCGTACCAACGGGTATGTTCCGCTTGAACTGAAATAGCGACTGCCATTGAATGTCTGAATATGAGACGCATAGTCACTTGTGTCATATTCATCCTCGTCTCTGTGATGGCCTTGGCGCAGCAGGATGCGATAAAAGGTTGCGTGAAGGACTCAGACGGGAATCCCGTGCCCGGCGCGATAATAAAGGCGACATCCTCCTCGACGATTCTTGGCTACACGACATCGGACGACAAAGGCGGGTATTCGCTTTCCGTTGAGAGGAAAGGAGATGTCGTCGTTTCCGTGGATTGCCTTGGCTATGAATCGTCTTCCGTGATCTTACACAAAGACACGTCCGGGACGTGCGACTTCTCCTTGAAAGAGAAGAGGATAGGCCTTAAGGAGGCCGTTGTCAGGGCTCCGGCGATCCGGCAGCTCGGCGACACTCTTTCCTATGCCGTCTCTGCTTACACCACACGGTCGGACTACACCCTGAAGGATGCCCTGAAAAGGCTTCCGGGAATCGATGTCGAGGAGTCCGGACGGATAAAGTACCTCGGCAAGGACATATCCGGATTTTACATCGAGGGAATGAACCTGCTTGGCGGCAAGTACAACATCGCCACTTCTGGAATCCCGGCTGCGTATGTGAACTCCGTCCAGGTTCTGAGCAACCACAAGGAGGCGGCCATTGACAGGAACACCTTCTCCGATGACGTGGCGATCAATGTAAAGCTCAATGACAAGGCCAAGATAAAGCCGGTCGGCTCATACGAGGCCTCCGCCGGTTATGGAGACCGTTGGCTGTATTCAGCCAAGGGCTCGGCGATGCTGTTCCGCGCGAAGACACAGGTGATAGCGTCGTTGGATGTCGGGAACATCAAAGGGTTCGCCTTGGATGAAGGCACGGACTTCCTTAAATCGGAGAGTGACGTGACCGCCGTCAAAAGACTGGCCGGAGGCTTGTCTGCATCGCACCCTCCAATGAAAGCCGACAGGTACATCAGCCCGTCAGATATGGCCGTGACAGTCAATGCGATCCATAAGGTCGGCAAATACTCGACGATCAAAGGCAACGCAGGTTACAGTTCGGCGAGGAGTGACTATTCATATTCATTCAAAGGGCAATATTATGATGAGGGCAACGAGATTGTGATGTCGCAGACTACCTCTCCGAGAACGAAGACGCAGCGCCCTTGGCTTTCCCTTGAGTACCAGAAGAACTCCGACAAATGCTTCATCAGAGAGAAGTTGCACGGGAATATGGATTTTACCCGCTCCGCCGTGCCGGTTGAACTTAACGGCGAGATGTCATCCCAGTCCCAATCCCTCAACAGTATGGATTTCGGAAGCGACTTCAGTGCCAGATGGCGTAAGGACAAGCTGCTGTGGAGCGTATCTTCCGATATGGCATATTCCGCTTCACCGTCATATTCATTGAATATATCGTCAGGTGATGGCGGCATATTGCAGTCGGTTTCAGGTGAGGTGTTTTCTTCGGAGAACACAGTCTCCGCAGTGTGGGAAAAGCGCCATAACAGGATATATATACCATTGATATTCAATACTCAAACTGACTGGCTGAAAACGGACAGAACTGGCGATGGCTTGACGAACGAGGACAACGATTTGCACGTGACCAAGGCGGCGCTATCCTTCTCCCCTCAGTACGAGTACAGTCTGCGGGATTTTGTGCTGCGCGCGGAAGTGCCGGTCCGTGGCGACGCGATCTGGCGAGGAGGTGATATGACTGAATATTTTTCCGTATGTCCTGAGCTGTATCTCAACTGGCGGCTCTCCGCACGTTCCACTGTCAGGACTGAAGTGTCATATTCCAGAAACATCGGTGATGTCCTGGATTTCCTGACACGACCGGTTCAAATCGACAGAACTACTTTGCGGATGGTACCGGGGATGGCCTCGGACAGCAAATATCTGACAGCCAACGCTCATTACGATTTCAAGATTCCTTTGAGCCAATGGTTTGTCAATGCCGACCTTGCCTATGTCAGGAACTGGAGGAACCTGCTTCCGTCCGTCACGGTGAGAGGCGGCAGCATATTGAATGACCGCGCGCTTGTCCCCAATGTGTCGGACAATATAATCGCTCAGATCGGTGTGACCAAACAGATCGCGCCGATCAGGACCAAGGTGTCCCTGAACGGATCATATCTGCACAATGAGGGCCGGACAATGCAGAACGGGCAGGTGATGGATTTTACAGGAAACAGTCTGGTAATTTCGCCGTCAGTATCCTCACATCCTGTAGGTTGGCTGGAACTTAATTATTCCGGCGACTTCAGCCGTACATCGTCAAGATACGAGGGCGTGGCAAAAAGCTATGACTCAAGAAGTCACGAGATGTCCATCCGTGTGTCTCCGGCGCAATCCCTGATTCTCAGCGCGGCGACCGAGATCACCAGAAAACAACTCACGGACGATGTGTTCAAGACGATGACGCTGCTCGATTTCGGCCTTGTCTGGAAGCACAAGGCCTGGAAGTTGTCCCTCGACCTGCGCAACGTCCTAGACCAACGGAGTTACAGCTACACCCTCTACGACTCAATCAACACTTTCACCTACGAATATGCCCTGCGCGGCCGCGAGGTCGTCTTCGCTGCGGTTTTGACTATATGATATGTTATAAATTACTTATGAATATGTTACGTGCGATTATCATTTCGTTGGCCCTGATGCTGCCCGCAATAATGACGGCCAAGGAGAGCTATGTCATTCAAGACAGCCCGGACGGACCTTGCCTTGTGAAATGGATTGGAAAAGAATCCGTTGTTGATTTCAACCGTTCTCCGGCGCTGCGCTCGGTAAAGGTGATCGGAGAGATGGCCTTTGAAATGAACAACCATATTCGCAAGGTCTTATTGCCGGAAGGTCTGACCATAATCCGCAAGCGGGCGTTCAACACCTGCGAGAATCTGGTTACAGTGGAGATGCCGTCGTCTGTAAAGGAAATCGGGAACAGTGCTTTCAATATGGATAGGAAACTTGAATTGAAAGCGTTGCCCGACAGCCTCGTATCTATAGGAGAGTGGGCTTTCTGGGATTGCACTAAAGTGGCGATTTCTGTGATCCCGGAGTCGGTACAAGTCATAGGACGGCTGGCTTTTACCTGTTGTGAGGGCATCAGGACACTGACGTTTCTTAATAGGATGAGAGTCATCAATGACAGGACGTTTTCTGGCTGCAAGAATATTGAAAAGATCGAGTTCCCCGACGGTCTGGAGGAAATTTCAGATTTTGCGTTCGCGCGTTGCGTAAACCTCACGGAACTTCAATTTCCAGCATCATTGAGAAAAATAGGTTACAGGTCATTCGCGAACTGCTCCTCTTTGGGAAAGGTGATTTTCCAGTCCACACCAACAATTGACGACACCGCTTTTGACAATTGCGAAAAACTTTAGCGGAATCTTGTTAACTTTCGTCCTGATTTTGCGACTTGCAGATGAAGGCGGTCTGAAAGCCGCTTTGAAGGAATATGACAGAACAGGAATTCGGAAATATCGCACGGGAGCATAACGGCAGGCTGAAAGCGCTGGCAAGGCGTTTCTGCCGGGCGGCCGATATAGCCATCGACGAAGAGGACATTGTTCAGGAGGCGCTGCTCGCTTTCTGGAACCTCTCCGAGAAAGGCTACCCGGTGCGGAACGTCGAAGCGCTTCTGGTCAAGATAACGAAGAATATCTGCGTCTCGCATTACCGGAAACGGCGCCTTGAGACTGAATCGATTGCGGGCGATGTCTTTCCGGGCGGAACATCCGCAGCCGTCGAAGTCGAGCGGGAGGATGCGTCCATACTTAGAAAAGAATTCTACGGCAGTTTGACCCCGTCTGAACGGGAATATGTGCGGATGAAGGAGGCCGGGAACTGTACTTTGGACGAAATGTCCGCAAGCACCGGCAAGGACAAGTCCGTGATAAAGGCCTTGCTCTCAAAGGCTAGGCGCAAGATGAAGGAAATTTTAAAGGAGCGATGATTATGAAACAGGACAACAGGACATTGGCGGAACTCGAAAAGGCTTATCTTTCAGACGATTCCGCAGCCGAGTTCGACAGAATCGTGCGGAAGTCGGAATCCCGCAGGCGCAGACCGATAGTCTGGGGGACAATGCTGGCGGCAGCGGCCTCATTGGCATTGATCCTCACATTGAACCTCCGCGACAGCAAGTGCGGGTTCGACGGAATCGAGATAGCGGAAGGAATCCAGCAGATAATGAACCTCGACACTGACAACGTCAGGTCGGTCACCGCAACTCCCGAAGGTAATCGTGTCATTCTCACAGCATTGATGAAAGACGGAAGCGAGTGTTCTTACGTGATGCGCAGGGATGACGGCGCCGGTGCGGTCTCTATCACGGCGATGAAATAAGTAGTTCTGCCAATGGTCTATATTTCTTTTCTCATCAGTCAGTGCCACCGGCACACTCCTTCTTCCAAAAGAAACCTACCCTCATAAATCTGACACAAAATTTAGTTCAACTTATTTTTTAACGCTTACTAAAAATCAATAAATCATGTTAGGAATATTTTTGAGTGCGATATGCGCGTTGAATATCAATGCCTCCTCGGTGACTGCAAGTGTGGACACGCTTGACAGGTATATTATCAACAATCAGGCAGTTGGCAGGTTTGACGGCAGCCAGCTTGTCGGCAAGACGATAAGTTATTACAAAATCGTTCTCACCAAAGGCAATTCTGAGAGCGAGATTGTAAGACTGCACGTAATCCGTACCGATGGCCGGAAGGCGAAAGAGATTGAGGAAAAGTCCTCCACTGACGGTGAAGGAGGGGGCGTTGGAAACGTTGAGACAGTCGTCACTATCGATGGTAAGACTTACACCAATGCGAATTCCACGATAATCTCGTCTAAGGCTGCGATTTATATCATCAACGGCAAGAAATGCGACAAGGAGGCCCTGACCAAAATCAAGCCAGAATCTATCGCCTCGATGACCGTCTATAAGCCCGGCTGCAAGGAAGCCGTGGAACTTTCCGGCAGGAAAGATGTCGCGGTCATCAAGGTCGTGACGAAGTGATCATAAGGCATAGGCTGTTAGTGAGTTTGTATATTCATAAAGAAATGAAAAAGGTTTGTATTGCGGTGCTTCTTTTGTTCGGCGCCGTTTGCTTGAAGGCTCAGTCGTTGACTGATTGCGAGAATGTTGTCAAAGAGACGGTTAATGCCGTAAACAGTTATTCTTCGGAGGCTCTTCAGCCATACTTGGCCTCGGATTTTGAGTGCTCCGGTCAGAAAGGCGATGTCGCCAGTCTTGTGCTGAATGCCATCTTCGGGAAGTTGGAACAGTCGAATGACAGCATCGCTGAATATAAAAAGGTGTCCGAGCGTCATGGCGGCAATACGCTGACGCTGGTATATTCGTTCACATATTCAAAACTTGGTGAAAGGACCACGACCTTTGTATTCAACGACGAGAATAAGATCAAAAGTCTTGAGTTGCTGAAGGCGACGGTCAAGCAGGCTGACAAGGGGTTCAAGTTTGAAAAACCACAGGCTAAGGTGATCACTGTTCCGATAACATTGACAAAGAACAATATGATTGTCACTCAGGCTGCAATCAATGGAGAGAAACATAATTTCATCATCGACAGCGGCTGCCCTATACTTTATCTGAACAGCAAGTATTTCAGAGGAAATGATAACGAAGAGGGAGCGCGCATGAGTTCATCTGAGGACGTCAATGGAAAAATTAGCGGCGGTCAGGATGTCATTACAGTTGATTCCTTTGATTTCAACGGAATACGGGGGAATGGGATAAAGGTGATGGCATCTGACTTGTCTCATCTGGAGAAAGGAACTGATGTTTATGGACTGATCGGATATGATGTCTACAAGGACTATGATCTGATGTTCGACTACAAGAAAAAGACGCTGACTCTGATTGATCCGGATTATACGGAGACTTTCCTGAAGGAGCGCAAGTATGAATATGATGAAGTTCCTTTTGAGATGAGCAAGGCTATGCGTCATATTCCTCTCATCAAGGCTCAGATAGATACGGCGAGCCTCACGTTCGGCATTGACTGCGGAGCCGGAAATAATCTTATTGACTCCAAGCGATGGGATGAGTTCGAGAGTATGCTGAGGAGAGTGAAGACGACAAAGCTGAAAGGCATCAGCAATGACGAGGGCTCAGAGGTTCACGTCGGGAAATTAAAGAGTCTCAAGATTGGTGGCAAAACCTTCCGGCACACTCAAACCGTGTTCAATAACATCAGCCACTTCAACAGGAACAAGGACGAAAGAATCGACGGCCTCATCGGTTACGAAGTCCTGTCAAAGCAGAAGACAATCCTGTCCTACAAGAACACGAAACTGATTTTCATAAAGTAACACTGGAGAGACATTGATGAAACTGGCAGGCTGTGGATGACGTATGGTCTGCCAGTTTAATTATTGTACTCTTGAGGCGGCTTTTCTGTACCAACTATTGTCCCACCCTCCGTTGGTACACCAGAAAGGTGTCTCCTGTACCGATGGTGTGCCTTAGTCCATTCGGTATACAGAAAGGCCTTCAGCCGTACGTTTTTCTGTCCTGTTATATCAGTTGGCATCCCACTTTTCTGGGTGTGAGAAACTAAGCGCACATAGAACGGCATCGTCTTGATAATTATTGAGTTACACTTCTGGGTGCGATCATATTAGCACACCTGAGAGACGCTGACCTTGTTGCAGGGCGTTCTATTGGTACCTCGGCATTCCATGTATTGTCCTGATTTAGGTTGACTCGTGTTTATAGAATATCACTTATATAAGTT